>ERZ1292625.41-Hain-H41-01um-R1-41-length-202914-cov-21_pt1 | contig 202914 bp, 290 predicted proteins | sample MGYA00564400_ERZ1292625 | MGnify/ENA primary metagenome ERZ1292625 (study PRJEB36523, sample SAMEA6512639) | groundwater metagenome | collected 2019-01-08 | study: AquaDiva: Metagenomics assemblies of 32 groundwater samples | reverse complement strand
TTGATTCCCGACTTGATTCCCGACTTGATTCCCGACTTGATTCCCGACTTGATTCAAACAAATAAAAAACCACGCTTCAATTGGAGAATTAAATAAAAAAATAGGTTTATCCTTTTCGTTTAAAACAAATTTATTAAAATCTCCTATGATTTGTTGACATCCTGCAAGTGAAATTTGAGTCGTATCTAATCCTATGTCTGCCCATTTCTTTACAAACAAAGGAATTTTATCTTGTTGTTCTTTAGTTAAAGAAGTAATCATAAATTTTAATTATCTTTAATTAGCATCACTATCCGATCCGCATAATTCCAACCCTCTTCCCATAACTCGTAACAATTTTCATCTAAATTAATATCATGGGATTTTTATATCTTACGATACCCTCAAAATAGGCATTATATCCAGCTTCCGAATACTTGTTGTCTAATTTTCTCATAAAAGAATAATAATTTATTACTCTCAATTTGTCAATCTATTCTTTTTCCAAATTTATCACATTGATATGATATTCTCCCGTCCGGTTATTAAATTTCATTTTTACGTGTAAACCATACCATGAAAATGATAACAAGTCAAGAGGATTTTGATAAATCTGGATATAAGGATTTAATTGAATTAGAATGTGAAAAATGTCACTCAAAATTTGAAATTGAAAAAAGAAAAGTTAAATCATCTATCACGAAATATGGTGGACAAAAATTTTGTTCTAAAAAATGCCAGTCAGAAGCTCAAAGAACCGGAAAAACTTATTCTTGCAAATTCTGTCAAAATCAAGTTTATAGAAGTGAGTTTGAATCTCGTTCCCCAAAAGAAATTTTCTGTTCAAGGTCTTGTGTAGCTAAATATTACAAAAAACAAGGTTTATTTCACCCTAAAGATGGACGCTCAAAATTGGAAAGATGGCTAGAAATTCAATTAACGGATCTTTATTCTAATTTAGAAATTGTTTACAATAATAGAAAAGTAATTAATAGTGAATTAGACATCTATATTCCTTTATTGAAGCTGGCTTTTGAATTAAATGGTATTTTCCACTACGAGCCTATATTTGGACAAGAAAAATTAAAATATACACAAAATAATGATAGTCGAAAATTTCAAGCCTGCTTAGATAGAAAAATTGAATTATGTATAATTGACACTTCAAGAGAAACCTATTTCAAAGAACAAAAAGGCAAAAAATACCTAGATATAATCAGGAATGTTATTGACTTAAAACTGTTACTTTAATTTCTTTCATACCTTGATATTAAAATATATCCTCTAATTTGTCAACCTAAATCTTCCCAATCATCCGACCTAAAATAGTATTTTCAAACCAAACATTTTGTTTCATTTGTTGCTGAGTAATAATTAAAAGAAAAACAATGGGTAAAACTGTAATCACCATAGAAAATAGGATTAGAAACATTAAAACGGAAGAAAGAATTTTCATATAAAAGTTACTAATCTAAATTAGTATTCATTACGATGTTATGCGCCGCATCCATTGCTTTTTCATTTCCGTCTAAAATAAGATTTTCAGCAATTTTATGGCGAGCATCACGAATAATCTCTTTAATTTTTCCTTCTAACCATTTCACATCCGCATTTCCTTGTCCGAAAACGCCCCAAATTTCTTTTGCTTTTTGTTCTGTATAATTCATATTTTTACTCTAAGATATTTCCCAAGAAATGTCAAGATATTTTATCCCGCCGCAACCTCGGATTTTTCCGTTTGTTTTCTCAACCAATCTAAATCAGCCAACCATTTGTCTTTAATATTATTCCAAGATTCGTCAGAAATTTTAATTCCATAAATTTCGTCCCGCAACCGGCGACATTCTTGTTCTAAGGTTTCCATAAATTAAATTGGAGAAGTCAGAACTTCCAGCCAATAATAGGCATCTGCCCAAATAAATTATCGGCCATAGTCTTATGGATGTTGTATTTGTCTGCTAATTAGAGAATCACCCAAAGGGCGAAACACAAACATTTACAATTTTCCGTCCTGTTACCTGACGCTTGACTCCATTAAAATCAAATAAATTGAGGAGATTCGCTTGTTACTCCCAAGTCGCTCGGACGTTTCAGTTATTAGGTTATTTGTCAGCCGTCGCTAACCAAACCCCGCTGTTATGGCATAATTGCGGAGTTACTTGAATTAATTAGGTTGGCCGACCCTTTTAATCCAATACCTTACCTACTATGACTTCACTTTTACCTAACTAGATTCTTCACCTAGCCAGAACTTTAATGGTAACAGTACCATTTATTCAGTCACAATTAAAATGTAAAAGAACTAAATTAATACGGATGGCGAGTCGCTTTGCGTCTCTCAGGACATTATGCCCTTATTTATTTCTAAATCCATCCTAAATCTTATATCTCTATCCTACTTCTAAACCCCTAACTTGTCAATCTTTTATTCGTATGTTCTCCAACTTTCTCCAAATTCTTCTTTCAATCTTTCCTTACTGACTAACCAATGATTGAAATTATATCCACATTTTAAACAAATTAAATGATTATGAGGGATTGAATCATTAGGATAGGAATATTTTATTTGAAATTTATCTCCGGCGCAAAATTGAGGATTGGGACATTTCAATTTACAAAAATAAAATAAATTGAATACTTTCCCTCAAAATATTCACTTTTCCGAATCTTTTGATAATTCAAAATTCGTCCATCCCGTTTTAACGCCAAACGCAACCTGACAATTTCCTGTTTAGCTCCATGTGATTCCCATCCCTGATAAATTTTGTATTTGCCTTTGAAATCTCCCCAAAAATTGCCATAGTTGTAATAATCTACTTGATATTGGGAAAAATCAGTATCTTTTTCTCCCTTTCCTTGGGCTGAAAAAGCCATCAGACATAAAAATAAAACTAAATATTTGATTGTTTTCATATTGAGAGAATAAGATATTTAATAGTGATTGTCAATTTAAATCCGTCCCGGTATTTCAATATCTTTTACCGTAATTGGTGCGGAATAAGTTTTAACTGGAATAGAAATTCGCAAGGCCGGTTGTGTTACCCTAGGTTTATCTTCTAAAGAAACTTTTAATACACAATTATCCTCATCCTCAAAAATGGTTGTGTCACCACATCGGGCCACAACTCTTTTTCTATACGGATCTACAAAAGTAACTTGCCATTCCCGCGTATCACCGGACGGAATACTTTGTTTTTTAGTAAAAATGTCGCCAACTAATAACATAATTTTTAAAATAATGATTTAATTACAAAATAAATTCCCAGCATTACTAAATCGGAGGCAATAACAAAAAACAAATAGGCAAATGTGACTTGCCACCAAAAATCTTTTTTAGCTCTTTCTTTTTCTGTTTTGTCGGCGGCAATAAAAACAAACCTAAGAAACCATAATGTTCCGAATATTAAGGTGCTACCTAGAATTAGATTTAACATAACTTTTATTTAATTCTCTCGTAAATAATTTTATAGGTGTGAATTTCAACTAAACCAGTCCAATTAGGGCCAAAATAATCTTCTATTTCTTTAATTAGACAATCGTAATCGCCTAAATTCATATCAATTATCCCAACCAAACCTTTGCCCAATCCGCCCAATCGTAAAGTCGGGCTAAAATATTATTTATTTTGCATTGTGTCTTAGCTCTTTTTAAATCCTTAATGATATAATCCAAATTAGAATTCCCCGTGCAATAACCATGTAATTCTTTGGATAGAAAATTTGCCAATTCTTTTGCCACCAATCGGGCGGATTCATCCGTATCTTGGTCTTTTTCCAAGATAGGTTTAATATCCACGGTTTTGTTCCAATTCATATCAATATCCTATGATATTCCCGCCAAATTGTCAACCTCTTTCGCCAAACTTTCTATCACTTGTTCTTTTAACCAATAATAAGTTGTTTTTCTTTTAATAGCTTCGTTGGAAAGTAAAATTGAACAGGCTTTATCACCATCTTTTGCTTTAATAATATCCTCAATAATTGAATTGTCTTTGAAAAATAAGGAACAATGGAATTGTTTGATTTTTTTCATTTTAACCCCAAATATAACCACATTCAATACACTCCGACCCGTTGCATCCGTCTGCAAGTAAAATCGTTTTATATTTATGTTTACATTTGTTACGTTTTTTATCCAACTGTGTCTTAATATCAAGGAGTTGGGATTCTAGTAATCTTATTTTCTTCTTCATGTTCAATAAAGATGACATATTTGTGGGAGAATGTCAATAGTATTGTTGGAACAATCCATCACTATCCGAGAAATAAATAGACTTAAATGAAAAATAAGCCAAAAGACTCTTACATGAGATACAGGGACATGAATTAGCCAATTGACCCAATTTATTAATTCGTATATTTACCATGACACATTTATTAAAATCAATATTACTAATTCTTTTTAGACGATTTATAGCTATAAATTCCGAACAGCTTCCTTTCATTATTTCCTGCCCATCGTGCCCAAATTTGGGATTTCTCTGATTCAAAGAATGAGTTTTTGGAGAGTTGATTCCGGCTGATACCAACCTATTCTTACTTAGAATTACTGACAGATGAAAGCATCTCAAAGGATGCGTTTCAGGATTATACATTGCCCGGCCCAAATCTACAATTTTTGAAAAATTTATCATATTCCTAGCGAATAATTCTTATTTTGTCAACAATTAACTACATCCTGACGAAATCACGCAACTAAATCCTGATTTAATAGAATCTTTCTTATCACCACGAAAGGAAAGTAATCTAAGAAAACTGGCGCAAGCATAAATATCATTTAATTCCTTTACGCAGTTGGGAAACTTTTTGGTTGCCGTTCGACAAAGATAAAGTTTACACGTTAATGGTTTATTTGCAACGCAACCTTTATCTGTATGAAATCTACAACCAGTACAACATAAGTCATTTGGATTTGAAAATCCAGCCTTACAATCTATGCAATTAACCCCGGATTTAAGGAAAGAAATCTTACATGGATTATATTTGGATAAAACTTTTTCCGTACAATCATAAAGAAAATCAAATTTTTCTTCAATTGAAACACCTGCTTTTACTACGTTGCTTAGAGTTAGTTTCATTAACCCAAGATTAAGATATGACTCTTAATTTGTCAACCTAGAAATTCAAGTCATTTGCTTTTCAATCCGACCCAAACAAATCTTAACCGCGATTTTTCTATTATATGAATCAATCGGATTGCATTTTGCCGTTACTTCATAATTTTTATTATTTAAATCAGTAATTTCTACTTTGGTTAATCCTCCCTTGGGCAAGATAAAATTTTGCAAATTATTTTCTTTAATTTCTCTCATAGACATTAAATTAGTAGCCATTAAATCGGTGGTGTTATTAGCTTTAACCAAACGAAAATGAGAAACGCGAACTTTACAACCCGATTGTCTTAATGATGCGACAGTATTCATAATTCTTTAATCGTCTAATTGAACAGGGAGCAAGCCTTCTTGTGGCAGGCCGATAAAAGACCAAATTGGTGCTTTAACTGATTTGATTTATATTTACTATCTACAATTATTTCAACATTCCCGGGATCAGAACCAATACCAATTCCACGTTCTGTCTTGGATTTGCGATTGCGTTTAAATATTACAGGAAATACAGATGTATTCATATTTTTATGTTACAATATCTCCAATCTTATGTCAACTACCTTTATAAACAATAACCCCATTCTTATTTCCCTCTTTGATAATTTCCCATTTGTCAACATCCGCAATATAAAATCCTTGATAGACATAATCACCACCCGATCTAACTTCAAACTCACAGCCAAAATAACGACGAAATAAAGTATTTATCATACCTTCATTTTCCCAAAGAAATCCTTTAATATCTTTAATATTTCTTCCGCCGGTTTCTTTCTTTTTTTCTATTTTTAATTCGGGACAAAGAAGATGAATCACTTTTTTCAATTCGGGTGATTCCCCGGCAATTCTAATTAGTCTTTCTTTATCAATAGAGATTTTTTCTCCATCTAGTTTTTCTAAATTTTCAATGATAGAATCTTTTTGCATGTTTAATTTATATTCTATTCTTTATCTTTTGTCAATGGTTTTTTGAAAAGTCCCACAAGAAAATTATAACCAGTAGTATAAGTATTGATAACATCCACCCTATACTAACATCCTTTGGAGTTTTCCACAAACATTTTAGTCAGTTGACGATAAATTTCTTGAAATCTCGTAACATTTGATAAATAATCATCTAATTTTCCGACCCAGTGTATTGTAAATCTTGACTCTTTATCATTAGAAAAAAGAACAAAGTTTTCATTATTGACTAATTCCAAAGCTTTCTCCACATACATATACCATTCATTCCCGCAACTAAAAACTAACGTACCAATTGGGAAAGGAAGATAATTTAATTTGAGCGGATTCATTTAATTAGATATAAAATTCCTGTCCCCATTTCTTTTTATCATTTGGAATTAAAGTAATTTGAGTATCTTTCATTAAAAATCCTTCATCTTCTAAGGTAGGCAATCCAACGGGCGATTTATTCACATCAATACAAATAACATTTCCCATTCTGTAATTTTTGGCCGAAAACCAATCTTGGTAAATTATAGACGTAAGCTCATTCTCTGTCAACTCAGAAACTTTGACATTGGAAATTACTACTAAATTAGAAGGAATATTCATATCTAACTTATCTTGCATAAAAATTTAAGAATATAATATACCCAATAACAATAGAGATGGCAAGGAAATCTAAAAGTCTTTCCTTAGTTAAGATACTCTTTTTCAATTTTTTCGCTCCCGGTTAATCTATCAATGATTTTATATTTAACAAAACACCTTTCGTATTCGGAATTAGGAATTTTTTGTCCGACCACAGAAGAATAATAAGAAGGATATAGTTTAAACCAAGTTTCTACCCCTTCTTCAATAATTTCTTTACGATAACGATTAAAGAATCTATCGAACCAATTAAGATTTTCTTTATTCATAATTAGAGAATAGGAGATTTAAGGGTCTAAGTCAAGAAATTTATTTACCTATCCATTCTAAACTTTTTTAAATTGAATAGTTTTAACCTACTAAACTATTAAAGGTGTTCTCCTTGGACTTACTTTTAAGCATTTACCGGATTGCCTACCGTTTCAACCGGAGTTGGTTCAACAGTTTCGTTTTGTGTGGCCGTGTTGACCGTTACGTTAGCCTTGGGCTTATAATTACGAGCCGGTACAACAACGTCCTCAAAATGATGGATTGGAGTTGTGTTAATATTAAATTCGGAATTCTTAACACTCGTTTGAACGAATGCGGCCCGAATTGTTTTTCCTACGGGACGCGCTCCCTTACCCCTCACAGTCCCATCTTCATTAAGAAAAACAGGTCGCAACCGATTTTCATCGCGCTTCCTGCCCCTTTGCTTTGTTTCGACGGCATTTACCGTCCCGTTATTTTCATTTTCATTCATAGTTTTACTTTTTGTTTTTTGTTAATGTTGATTTACTCAACTATACTTAGCTTAATCCTTTTCCTGTCTTTTGTCAACGCTATTTCTATTATTTTTGAATTATAGTTGTAAGTTATTGATGGGTAAGGGAATATTCTTGTATTACTTTGTCAATCCTTCTTCTCTAATATATTTTGCTATTTTATCAGCTTGTTTCTTATTTTTAGCTTTAATGCGGAAGATATTATTATTTAGGAATTCGACCGGACAACCTAAGACTTTAATCGGGCGATTTTTAAACCAATTAAATATAATTTATTCTATTAATGTCATTCAATTTTGCCTAAAATCTAATTACTTTTTTATCTTTCTGCCATTTAAAAGTAACAGACGAAAAATCCCTCGCTCCCTTACGAATGTAAATTCTATCTACTTCTAAAATCGTCCCCTTGGGAATTATCTGTTCTTTATCTTTATAATTATCTATTTGGTTATGATTTCTTGTATTCCAATATTCTTTCTCAATTTCACTGTATTTTCCATAATATTTAGACTGATTTAAAAAACGAGGATTTACCCCGTCATAATGCTCCTTTGTATCTTCGTTAACTAAATTCTTTAATTCTACCAACCGTTTCTTTAGTTCTGCCTGTTTTCTTACGTTTTCCAGTTTTTTCTTTGGCGAGCGAAGCAAATCTAAATTCCTAATTTCTGCAACTAAATTAAATTTCCAACTCTTAGTTAATTTTAATTTTGTCCCTAATTCGGGAATAAATAGCTTCATATTATTTTTTGAACAAGTTAATTATATTTGAATCCTATATCATTTCCCTATCTCTGTCAACGTATTTCCCACTAAAAAGTAATGATTCGGACTGCATTTGCTTTCTTTTATCTTATTTTCTTCAGCTAGAGCATCAATTAGTTCAGATAATTCCTCATATTTGGAAAGGTCAAGAGCCGAATCCGCACAGAAAGCTTTTTTCTGATTCAATAAACAATAAAGACTTAAAACATCCTTTTCAGTAAATTCAGAAATCTTTTTGACTGGTGTTAAGGGAATCTTTAGAAATTTACAAAAATTTGTCAACCCTTTTTTAGTTAATAATTTTATTCCATCTTCAAAAGAAACTAATTTATTCCATTTCGTGCAATAACTTAAAATATAACATGAATTTATTTCCTTTTCATAACGAATCCCGTTAGAGCGAAATAAATATCCCCCTGATTTTCCAGATATAACTAGAACAAAATCATCTTCCCAAGGTTTATTCTTGGCGACAAAATATTTCCACTTTAAAATATTCGGGTGGTTGAAATCCATATTTTTATTCTTCTGGAATATAATATTTATCTATTTCATTCTTGCTCCTAAACACTTCCTTTTGAGCTATCAAATAATTAATAGTTAAAGTATCAAATTTATTAGTTTCATAAGCAGAGTCGGCACAGAAGGCTCTTTTACTTTTCAATAGAGATTTAATTGTATCTATTTCTGCCGGATTAGGTGGCCCTTGAAAACCGACATTTGGATTAATTTTAAGAACCTTACAAACTGAATCTCTAACGGAATCTTTATTTAAAAGAGCCATTGCCGTCTCAAAAGAAATTTCTTTTAATTCTCTGGTTAAAATTAAATTTTGGGAAAAACTACCATTGTACCTATCTCCATTTTTATAAAAGTAATCGTCTCCAATAGTACGATGAATTACCGCAAAGGCTAAACTAGAACTACTCCATCCGCTCGGTTTTATGTAAAATTTCCAACCATTTGTGTCCATAGAATGAAATTATAAGATTAGATTGAATTAGTCAAGATTTTTTCTTGGCCTTTTGAATATCAATATTATTTTCAATGACATAGACCAAGGTATTAATAATACGGTTTGATACCTCTAAATTTTCTCGAATACTTCTATTTAATCCCAAATAGATTTGAGATTTGCCATCGGGCGCAACCTGATATTTAGCGGTAATTCCCTTATTTTCTAAGAAAGAAACAACATTTTTTAATTTATCTTCGTCTAACCTGACCCCCCGGACCATTTCAATTAAAACGGGTGGATTTTCTGCTACATCCTGTAATCCATAAATTCGGTATTTATATTTTAACTTAAAATCATTTAGATTGTTAAGTTTGGAGATTTCAGGAAGATTATGATCTTTTTCATTATAAGAAATATTCATATATTTTTTTGTTTTAGATTATACCCAAATATCTCTAATGGTTTTTTCTGGTAGGGATTTAAGATTATTTTGAATATCTTGTCTTACCGCATTCTGAAGAAAGAACTCAAAACCCCCTGTTTGATGTCCCTCGGTGTATTCATCGCACCAATGAGTTAGAGGGTGGCTTCTAAACCAGTAATCTATTCCTTTTTTAATAAAATAATGGAATTCTTTAATTGTGGCATTTGTAATAGGATAGCTGTCTTTCAATGTCCCCGAGGCTTCTAAAATAATTGGTTCTAATTTACTAAAATTTTCATAAGCTAAATCAAAGTTATTGCTATTTATAGCTTTAATAATTTTCTTGGCCGGAACAGCATCTTGAATTGCCTTAATGTAATTATTTGTTTTTGTGGTTTGGGCAACCAAATGAACTGCAAACCGCCCTAACCCCATAACCATAGATGCTAAAGGATAGGATTTTAACCAAAAATTTGATAAGGTTCTGTATTCCAAACGCTCATTTTCATGGTAACGGAATTCTCCTGCCAAACCATAATTTTTTCTTCTTTCGGCATTGTTTTTATCTCTATCAATCAAAACGCAAGTATTTGCTAAAATCGCGTCAAACATTGGGACAAGTTTTTCGGAACTATTTATTGCTAATCTATTTTCAATACCATAAATACCCCAGTGTAAGTGTCCAGAACCAGTCCTTTTAAGATACTTTTTAGGATTTACTTTAATTTTACTTTCACCAGTATAAGTGTTGGATGATGGTTTACAACCAAATTGTTTAGATTCTTCTGATAATGAATCAAATTCTTTTCTAGCAACTTTAACCAAGGGGGAAAAATCTACTTTAACTTTGGGAAAATTTTCAATTAAAGTTTTTCGCAAATCTTTGAAACATTTAGCAATATTATTATTGTGATATGCTCGACAAAATTCTGCCTTTGGGTTTAATTCTACTTGAATTCCATCTCTAACCACTTTTCCCACTCCGCAATCTAATCCTTCTTTAGGAATAACCGTTTCACTTCCAATGGTTTTACCACCCAGATTAAGAAAAATTTCTGCATCGCTACCAATTAAAAGTGACTGATTAAACTGTAATGGTTTCATTGTTTTTAGCTTAGTATATTGGGGAATAACTGTCAACTTAAATCTAATCTTCGGGACAACTTGGAACATTTAGTGATAATCCCAATATTTTCTTTGTTTCGTCCCCCATTGGTTTTCCATTTATTTCTGTTTGAAAATTAGATTGTGGTTGCTCGTGAATTCTTTTATCCAATCTATCTTCTTCGGTGTGGCCGTGTTCAAAAATTCGCTCACAATAATAACAAAGCCTCTCATCGTTTTTTAAATTTAAATTATCTAAAATAGTTACCCTTGATTCAGGCAACTCACAATTACAATTAAAACATAATTCTTTACCGTTATAAGTATTTTTATCTTGTAATTTTTGATTGTCATCTTTTAATTCATTGGAATTTTGAGACTTTAATTCTTCAATTGTTTTCTTTGCTTCTTTTTGAGATTTAAAAGTTTTAAATAATTTCTTTTTAGCTCTTTTACTTAATTTAGAAAACCAAGATAAATCAATTGCTTTTGAGGAATTATTATGATTACCGACGCCAGCATAGTAATTCCCGCCCTCATAATCCCAAGCATCATTGTGGTATTGAGCATAAGTACAACCAGTAGTATTTCGATATTTCCAAAAAGTATTTGAATAATAAGCGCCCGCTTCTTCATCATGAATAAATTCGCCTACTAATTGAAACTTGCCCGCTTTTGCGTCCATAATTACAAATTTATTATTTAATGATTTCAAAAATTTGTAACCATTATCACGATGTTTAGAGCAGATCATTGCAAAAGCTCTTGTATCAGACATTGGGCCGACTTCTTTAATATCTACATCGGCAGCAAGAGCATAATTGTCGAATAAATTTGAGTGTCCATTATGGAACAATAGTTTATCACATTCGCCTGATAATTTTAATTCGGATTGTTCTGTTATTTCAAAAGGATGCGTTAATAATAAATCTTTCCCGCCTTGAGATGCCAATCTTGCGTGGAAAACAAATGGGATAGGGATATCTTTAGTTAATTCCCAAATTTCTTCGACGGTTTTTATTCCTTTGTAATATTCACATTTTTTATCTTTATTATAAAAACCTAAACCAAATCCGTCACGATTTACTTGTCCTATTTTTTGAATAGTTTGTAAATCTGGCCTTTTAAGAAAAACAGCTAATAAACACATTATAGAGTACCTTTTATAGATTTCGTCACATTCCTAATATATCATTTTACTAACCAATGTCAATTTTTTTTTTGAAAATTAAATGCAATAATCTTCTTGGCCAAATAAATTGTCCTTCATATATTGAATTATTTTCTCATGCTCCTGTATTGTTCCGTCGGATTTTATAGAATTGGCTCTATTACTAATAATTTTTATATTTCCTTTCACATAGCCTTTTGAATTATCAACTTTGTCAATTGATGGAGAATTACTTGTTGGTCTTCCTTCCCCAACTTCTAATTTTATGTCAAATACTGGACATTTCTCTGGAAAATTACCAATATCTTGAACTTCTAAGTTAAAAGGAATATTTTTCTTCATTGATCTATTTTTAATGCGACCAAATAAAACTTTAGTATAATTTTCTTTACGATAGGATTTCGATTTTTCTATTCTAATTGATGCTGTCTTTTTATAATATGTTTTTTGTTGGGGGAGATATATTTTTCTAAAACAATCTTGACATTTATTCTTGTTCCCGGTAGGAAATTCACTAAAATGTTTAATATTTTTACAGATTACACATTTCTTTTTATTATTCTCTAAAAGAACAATCGTCCGACATTCTTTACATTTAACCAAAATACGAAAATCTGTCTCGCTTTTATGAAATTCTTTAATTGGTTTTGCTTCTTTACAACAATTACATACTTTATTTCCATCATATCTATGGGATTTTTTATATTCTCTTTCTTCATAGCATATTTTACATATATGTGATAATCTATCCCTTGTTAAAATATTAAATTCATCGCGCAGTTTAATGATTAAACATTTTCTACATTTAATTTGGGTTGCTTTTTTACTCATAATAGCTAGTCATAAGTCTTTACAACTTATTATAGCTATTGTGAAATTATTTTTTAACTAATTTTTCCATAAAAAAAGAGAACTGCCCAGAAGTGACTAGCTATCATGGGCAGTAAATAAGGCCGTTATTCATATTATTATACACAAATTAAATCGTTTTATTCACTAATTATTAAGTTCCTTTTTTATCTTGATTTATCATAATTCTATCTTAATGTTTTACTTGTCTGTTGTCAAACGATGTTTTAGAAAATTTGGTCTATCCCAATCCCAAATTTTATCAATATTTATATATTTATCAACAATTTTATCCACAATTATTTTTTCCTTTTTAACCCTAGGTCTTTTAACAATTTCAAAATATTTAGTGACATTATTCCCTTTAATTTTCTCCTTAGAGAATTGATTATAAGGCTCTAATTGCAATTCTTTTTTAATTGGAGATAATTCCTCAAATACTTCTTCTTCTGTTTTATAAATAGGTTCTTCTAATTCGATTGATTCTGTTTTTCCGTCAATAACCGGCGGATTTTCTTCTAAATAATTTTCAATACAATCCACCAAGGCTTGAATTGCTCCCTTAGCAGTTCTAACCATTTGAAATGTAGGGAATAATCTACATTCAATTGTCCCGTGCAAGGCGTGACAATAATTTAAATGAGTATATCTATGATCGCCCTTTGTTCTGGCGAAGATTTGCTTATCTGGGCGAAAATCGGGACTACAATAACGATTATCCCCATTTAATCTTGACCAAAATTCTTTATTGGAACAAGGCCAAGTATCACCCCATTCTTTTATTGATTTAAGAAAATATTTGTGAAATTTTGGGGTCATTAATTGACCATAATAAGCGGGCTTTAAAAAACTAAAATGCCAATGAGTCCCACATTTGGCATTAGATTCGTCAGGATAATTTTCTTCTAACCACTTTAAAGTATCCCTCATACTTGAAAACGGCTTAGATATTAATTCTCCAATACATCGGGTATATTCTATCCCTTTTTCTCTACAGATATTATAAATTTCAAAATCTTCATATCTAATAGAACCATCGGGATGTAAATCGTTTCTCGGTTTAGTCCAAGCCGCCTCAACTTCGCACCCAATAGCTTTTAAAAACTTCCATTCTTTCATAGATATAATCTTAGTATATCAAATATTGTCTGTCAGACTTTTTTAATCGAAATAACTAAACCAACTCTAGTTACTCAAAAGTTGAATTCTCTACAATTGAAGTGGTAATATTTAATGATATGCTGATTTCCCGACAATAGGTAAGGTAAATGGATTTTACTTGGTCGCGGAATTTCTTTATGTAATCTTCAATGATATCTTCGGTTAAGGGAAAATTGCCAAAATTAAAAGTAACCCCATCTTTTAAGTTTTTGGCGAGAAGAACGCAAAGATTAGGATATCCTTCATTCATGAATTGTTGAAAAGAATCATTAGTTACAACAAATCTACCTTTAATTCCATATAATTCTTCTACTTTTGGGCGGAAACATTTAATCCCTCCAAATGTCATATCCGACCCATCGGTTCTAAGAGCCTTAAATTCCCGATGGCTTTTAATATACAATTTTACTCCATCATCATCCCGTTTTATATTACATTCTACTAAGGGTTTACCAGATTTACTAATCATGGTATTTTCTACCTTGGAAGTTTCTTTCGTTTCGTCTGTTTTGGTATCGGCCATAGGTTTTAGTTTTTTGTTATAGGTTTAGATTAAAAGATTGCTTGTAAATTGTCAAATGTTTTCCTTGATAAACTTTCTCAAATTAGTATCTACAAATTTTGGCAAGGAATTGATATACTTAATTGCTTTGGATTTTTGATCACGATTCAATGAATTAAGATAAATCATGGCATTTTCATAGGAAAAAGGAATATTGATTGCATCCTTAAACTTAACTCCTAATCCATTCCAAACCACGGCATTAAAACCGTTATCTCGCGCCCAAAGAGCAATTTTGCGCGTTGCTTCTGGTTGCCGACGGAAAATTTCACCATTTACCAGATTATTTTTTAAATCAATATAACCAACCTTGTCATTATTGGTGATTCCTTGACGCTTGGCGACTTCTAAAATGGCCCGATTTAGATTTTTAACCTTTAATACAGAAAAAACAGTTTTAATATCCGACCCATTATTAGAGTCAATAACCGGAGTTAATCGCCCGTCTTTGCTGATTCGCGTTAATTCCACTGAAATTGTCGGCCCACCGTTTTGCCATTTACTAATAATTGACTTTAAATTCTTCGGTTGATTTACCATACAATCGAAACCAATAATGGCGATTTTGTTTTTATTTGTCTTTTTCATAGATTTACTTTTGTTATATTCTGAGATTATTCTATTACCATTAACTTGTCAAACATTTTCTCTGACATTTTCAAAAAGATTTACAGTAATAGCATTAGGTAAATTGGAGAATTTCTTATATTTTTCTGGGTTAAAATCTTTAAACTTTTTTTTGCATAATTTAAGTAAATTTTCTCGGAACATTTTTACTAAGTATTGATCGCTAAGAGTGGGGGCGGTATTCCCTTCCAATACATAATATTTTCCATTTTTCATCAAGATATCAAATGCCCCAAACATTAAGTTTAAAGCCTTATAACTTTTAATTGTAATTTCTTTTAATTGTTTAGGAATCTTTTCCAGATATCTAAACCCCCATTCACTTCGCGCCACAAATTTTTTCTTTAATTCTTTTTTGTCGTCGGTCTGTCTTTTCCAAGCTAAAAATTGACCATTTATAAATAAAACCCGGTACTCATGTTTTGTTTTGATATATTCTCTCGCGTATTGACCATTATTAACTTTAAATGGCCCGCGTTTAACAGAGAAATCCCGGCCAGAATGATGATTTGTCGGCCTAACTACCATTAATTTTCCCCTAGGGACATTTTGACCCGCTTTATATAATTTGGGGGTTCTTACCGCTTTAGCTAAGATTGCCGCTGATTTATCTTTTTGAATATTTAATCGAATAGGTTTATAATCATTTAAAGCATTTTTAAAATAAGAGGGTTTATTATCTTTGTCGTACCAATGGCTACCAAAACCCCAATTTATCACAACACTATCTAAAAAATTTTCAACTTTCTTATTATCTAAATATGAATAAGTCTCAAAACCCAATTTCTTAGCTGATTCTAATTCAGATTCACAAGTTAGGAGAATGATGTTATTCATTTATTCAAACCTTACAAGATTTCATAAATTCCGTCAAGATTAAATCGGTATGTTTTTTGATTAAATTGTATTTATTATGATAGTTTGTGCCGCCCATAGCCCGAATTTCAATTCTTGAAGATGCTTCTCTAATTGGTTTATAATTCCTAAAACTTATGGCATTATATTTACCAACTAAAGGTTCCCCATCCACTCTTCGCGTTGACAGTGCCTCCCCGATTTTATGAAACAAATCAAGATTATTCTTGAATTTTAAACAAGAAGGGAGCGATTTACAATATTCATTTTTCTCTCGATTGAATTCTCTTTTAATTCTATTCCACAAATGGGATTTAATTAGTTTAAATGGGTCTAAACTATGGTAAGTTTTATTATGAATTGGGGAAATATTTATATGGAAACCAGTCGAATGATTTGTTTTTCCATATCTTTTTACCAAATTAAAGACTTTTTTCAATAATTTAAAAGCGGGTTCAACTAAAAGGGGCGGAGTTTTTATTTCTATATCGCCGGGATGATAAAAATCAGAATCATGTAAATCAATAGAACCATCATGTCCGGTTGTGATTCCCGGCAATAATCTTTGGAATTTTCTAGTTAAATTTTCAAAAGAAATATTATCACCATTAAATACCATTTCAATCTCAAACCCAATCTTGAATTTAGAATTATAATTAGTTTTCATGTTAATCCATAGAATGTTCTAAATAATATCCTCCCCGACCCGTTGGCATTATTCTTTCTGAATGACGTTCCGCCCAATGTTCCGAGGATTGATAACAGACGGGTAATTTTGAAGCGTTATTATAAAAATTTAAAGTATTTCTTTTCTGAAACGTCTTACTACTTTTGCCATCTTCATTGATATATCTAATCAAATAGCCATCTTTATTGAAACGGAATAACCCTTCCGGCGCAATGACTGATTCAGGATAATCTTGATAAGATAAATCAGAAGCAATTAAAAAAGAACCATTTTTATTTATATTAAACTCAAGCTGTCCGCTTGTTTTTACTATGTCCAAAGAGCCATTCTTATTTAAAGCAACATAAACCCCAGAACTTTCCATCTGCCGAAGGAAGTTTTTAGGGCCAATGATTGAGAATATCCTAAATGCCACTTCTGAATCAGTCATAGAAGAAAATTTATACCCCTGATTTCTAAAAATAGAATCAAAAATTTCATAATTTTTTAGAACACCATTATGCATTCCAACAAATTTATTATCAATAAGAAAAGGGTGAGAATTAGATTTAATCTCACCAGAGCCATGCGTTGCGGCACGCTCATGAACTATAGTCCAACCATTATACGGTAAATGGCTCAATGGAGCGAATTTTCGCTTTAGAACCTTAGAAAAAGAAATTCCCCACTTTCTTATTACAAATCTACCGTCTTTATTTATGAAACTTTCTCCGTACCCATCGGTATTTCCATTCTCCATGTTAGACAAAATCTCTAATGCTTCATTTCTTTTTGTCCCCGGAGAAAGGCAGGCTAAACGGCACACGATTTACCTCCAATTTTTAGGTTTTGATTTATCATAGTTTTATTAGAATATCCTACTAGTCTTCGTTTGTCAATAGGCTATATTGAATAATCTTCTGGCGTTTTTTCTCTAATATAAATTGCTATTTTTTCATGCTCATCGGCTGTTCCATCACTTTTTAACCTATTTCCTCTCATGCTTATAAAACATACATTTTGTTTAATATACCCCAAATGATTGTCAACTCTATCTATAGAAGGAGAATTGTCGTTAAATCCTTCTGTATTAGTTTTTAATTCGATATTAAATATTGGACAAAATTTCGGCACTATGATATCAGATGAGTCTAAGTTAAAACTAAGTCCTTTTTGTTTCGCTCTACATTTAACTTGTTTTAATATATTTACTTCTAAACTTCTTGCCCAATAACCTTTTTTACGTTTCTTTTCTTTTTGTCTTTGTTCTTGAGTCCGATTTAATCTATCTTTTTGACATTGTTTCTTTTGACATTCTTTACAGTGATAAGTAGGTAATCCTCTATTCAAATAAAAATCTTTAAAAGGTTTAGTAACATTACAATCTAAACATCTTTTTGAATTTGTTTCTAATTGTTTATTTTCACAAGATTTACATATTTTCTTTGATTGATTAAACCCATTTTCTTTATATGTATTTTCGTAAGTCTTATTACATTCTTGACATGTCCTAATACTTAATATTTTCATAATTTCCTCATATTATATTACAAGGAAAACTATGATTTGTGAAATATTTTTTAATTTATTTTAAAGAGTCGCCCCAATAGGTAAGATTTGAGGAAATTACGAAATCAAGGCGACAAAGACGGCCAATCTTCTCTTTATTATACACTAATTACCAAAGAACAAACACTAAATCATTTATCAAGATAATCAACATAATTATGATTATCTTTACCATTTTTAATTTTTGGTTGCCTAATAAAAATATAAAAGAAAATAAATTTAAAAAGAAGATAGATTGTGACCGGAATCATTACCAAAACAGTATAAAGCCATTGGAAGAAATTTTTCATCTTTTTATAGATTATTGCTAAACTCCATCTTTGTCAACGACCAAATTCAAATTTCCCGTCGCTTCTTGATATTTTGTATTTAAATCGCTTAAATCTCTATCATAATGACCCAAACTATAACTAATTGTTTCATAAGGCAAACATTTTAAGAAATCCTCTTTTTTAATTGATTCTAATTCTGCTTTAGCCCGATTATTTGCGATAGACCAAGGAATCCGCCCGTCTTTCCCTTTATAATTCCAACCTAAATGTAATACAATATTCTTTGACCTAGATTCTAAATAAGATTCTTTGGTGCATAATAAATATTGAAATTCGTCAGGACTACCAATATTTAATAATTCCGTAGAATTTATTCCACCAAAATTATACAACGAAAATTGGAGTGGGGTTATATCTTTTGGCGAACCTCCCAGAGCGAGCAAATTTCCCCACAATGTTTGTCTTAAGTTTTCGGTATTTAGTATAATCTTTTGTTCCTATATGTTTTATGGTGCGTATTACATTCTCAGTCTAAAGACAAAAAATTTTACTTATCCTCTCTCCTGACCCAAAATAAAAAAATTAAAATAGTCAATCCTAAAGAGATTGGAATACAAAATGATTTTAATAAAAAGATTTGTTCAGCCATATTATTTTCTAATACCTTGCTTTGCTGGGTATTTAATTACTTTGACAATATAGAACTGACCAACCATACAAAAATGCCTTTCTAAGATTTTACAATTCATTAGTTTATTATAATAATGAACGGTTTGCAAGCTATTTATTGGAAAACTTGCCTCACAATAGATAGGAATTTCAGAATTTGGAACATGAGTCATAAATATTATTTCAAATAAGAATATTTACAACCCGGACATACATTTCTTTTTTCATTTAAATATTCCGTCCTATTATTACATTTTGGACAAATTCCAAAGAAGGTAAAGAAAGATAAATAAAGTTTTTGGATGATTTTCATAAATTTAGGTTATTAGAAAACTCTTAGATTGTCAACTACATTCCTCCACAGATTCTATCTCAAATCCTTCATATTCATAATCTTTTCGTCCCGACAAGAATTTAAGAACAATATCACCTTTCTTATCCTTAATAGCTAAATCATATAATTGTTTTTCTTTTATGTTTGACTGATAATATTTTAATTCATCATGATAAGTTGTCCAAGAAGCAATTGTAAAATTTTTGAGTTGTATATTTTTTATTTTTTGTAAATCTTCTTCTGAGGTATCTGGCTTGATTGGCTCTTTAATATTATCAAAATCATACCAGTATCCTTCATTTACTCTTTCTTTAAAGATTTTAATTGCCGCCAGATATAGATGACTTAGTGTTGGAACAGAAAAATAACGATTCACGTCTTTTTGATTAAAGATTAAAAGGAAATTAAATCTATTTTCAAATTGAAATGGGGCGTCTAAATTCCTAACATCATATCCATTATTCAATTTTTCTATTAATTCTACCGCCTTTTCTTTTGTTAAATGAGTATAATCAGTTAATTTATAATCAGGTTTCTTTCTATTGGTATAGACTTTAATTTCCCATCCATAACCATATTTATTAGAAATTGCAATGTAACATTTGCCTTGTCTATTTAGGATATCATATTCTTTCTGAACTTTAACCGCATAATCAGTAGTTAATCCACCCTTAGAAAAATTATTTTCCTTGTCATCCCAACCATGTTCTCTAATTTTAATCCAATTATTATCAATTAAGTATTTCTCGTCGGAATTCATAGGCTTTAACTTAGAATAAAAATCTTAGATTGTCAAGAGATTTTCTCAATGTCCCATAAATCACTGTATTCTTTAATGTGATAATTGTTTATTTTTTCGTCCATAAAGAACAAAATAATAAAATCTGTCCCACCTAAATGACAAGAATGGGTGAATCCGCCAACCTTCATACCTATTTTATTTTTATTCTCATCATGATATTGAACTAAATAAAATTCAGCATTTTTGGGAATGACATAACCAAAAGTATCAAGTAGTATTTTAAATTTATCAAGATTTATCATATTTACAAATTATAGCATTCGGAAAATATTCTTCAATTAATCTACTGATTATCTCCCAATCGCCACCCGCATTGTTACACCCGCATTTATAAGGAAAATAAATATCTTCCAAAGCTAATCCTTTAGCATTTATTATTTCTTTTAATCTAGGTAAAGATTTCTCCCAAGCGCCGTATGAAGTATAACGCTTATCGCGCCCATATTTATCCTGACCAAATAAATTTACAACATAAATATCTTTTTCGGCCCGAATTATCTGAACATTTCCTAAGACATTCTTAGATAAAGAAAACTGTCTGCAATATTGAATATATTCATTATAAACATTTGGCCATCTATTTTTAATTGATAACGCAATTCCAGTTCCCATTACTCCTTGGCAATTAGTTTGGTGACAGATAATACCCCTATCTATGGATAAAATATCCTTTTCGATTATTTTCATTATTATTTATAATGATTCTTCGGAATCAAAAAATATTTCTTATTTCCTACATCAATTACAACCCCATCGTTACAAGGAATCCCCGAGACTGTCAATCCCTTTTTATAAACACCTTTTCCGATAATTGTTGGGAATTCAAAGTCTTTGGTTAATTTGTATTTTTTCATTTCGCCCAATTATTAACTAATTCATTGTTAAATTTTTCTTGTTCTAATTTTTGCGAAGCAATTTCAAATCTTTCTTCTTCAATAATCATATTGGCCTTGGTTATTGCTGAATCAATTGCGTATTGAATTACTTCTTTAACCTTATTAACCCACGGCCCATCTTTTAATTGTGGATAAGAATTACTCCAAACCCCTACGAATTGTCCTTCACTCATTCTTGGGTCTGGATTGCCAGAAACACGAGAATTTTGGTCGCCTAAGATAAGTTTGGCATTTGGATTGGACGCAATATAAATATAACAATAATTATCTGTATGGTGGTGGCTAATCAATAAAACCCCATCCTTATAAAATCCTAACCTATGGTCACAATGAGACGACCCATCAGCGTTACAGATTCTCAATCCAGATAAAGAATGGATAAAATCATCCAATATTGAACCTTTACTCAAGATTGAGTCAACACTGTAATCTTTTAATCGTTCAATAAAATTGCGAGCCGAGAAATATTTATATGAGTTATCCATAGTTTTAGATTACAGAATAAGTATTAAGAAGTCAACTCTTTTGTGGGCCAAAAATAAGGAAGATTGTCGGGTTCTTTCCAGTTGAATCTTCCATACCATTCGCAATTCTTTCTTAATAAATTTGAACGATGCGAAGCGTGGAATTTTTCATTACCTAACCAATGAACATGCATTCCCTTAAATCCATTAGGAGCTAATTTTTGATATTTAAGTATTTTTTCTTTACAAGTATCACGAAAACCGCGCCGAACCCATTCGTCACAAATAGCAACTCCATAATCTACTAAATGATTTTCATAAGTCCACCATTGTTTAACTGCCGGATGATTATACCAAGGAGTTTTTCTTGTATTTATCTTGGGACTATTATCAAAAATTTCCTTAGAGCAGGATTCCCATTTATGGATAATTGTTTCTCTGTATTGATATGGGCCATTATCTAAACAATTAAGAATTTGCAGAGATTCCACTCTCATTTTTCCAAGCCTCTTATTATCAAGAACTTGCGCCGATTTTTTAAAGCCGGGATATGGTAAAAAGGTTTGCATAATTATTTTATTATGATTATCCGACAGTTGTATCTTCTAAATCATAAGTCCCATCAGGATGTAAGGTTAACCCCACTCCACAGAATTGAAAATAAGCTTTTTCTGGCAATGAAAATCTCATTCCGCCCAATCTTTTCCCTTCTCCACGACTAGACTTTCTCGTTTTCCAGTTTTGATACTTAGAATTCTTTAGATTAAGAATATCATCCATCTTACTAAGGCTTTCATAATAAAATGGCCACAAATATTTCTCATAATGTCTTCCAATAAATGCATGAGCGGATTGACGTTTCCAATATCTATTGCTATCACTCATAGATTGAGATTAACATCTCTATTGCCAATTGTCAATAAATTTTAAGAAAAAATTTCACAAAATCAAAAATAAGATGTAAATAATTACGAATAAGTCCTGTTTATATCTATAATAAATAAAGAATATGTCATTCTTTGTGAGAGTTTTAGAAACTCACTTCTAGCGTAAGCAGACTTATTCGGCACAAAGGATGATTCAATTATGATAAAAATATGCCCACGATGTAAACAAGAAAAAGATATTAATGAATTTAGAGTGGGAAAGAAGGGGAATCCTAACTTCTTATTTGCTAGATGTAAAATATGTGAAAAAGAAGTTTCCTTAGAGAATTACTATAAACATAAAGAAAAATATATTTTAAAAATTAGATTAAAAAAGTCTTTTACAACAGAGGAATGGTATAATATAACTTTAAAACAACAAGACAATAAATGCGCTATTTGTAACAAAGAAGAAACCGTTTGTTTTTTGGGTAATTTAATGCCACTATCTATTGATCATTGCCATAATAAAAATAAACCACGAGGATTATTATGTGCTAGATGTAACAGTGGATTGGGATTTTTTATGGATAAAATAAATAATATAGAAAATGCAATAAAATATTTATTAGAATATGATTAAATGTAATTCCTGTTTAGAAGAAAAAGAAGAAATTCATTTCTATAAAGATAATCGTAACAGTAAAAAGAATGTAAGAAAACCATGTAAATCATGTTTTAATATAGCTTCACAAGCAAAAAAATTTAACATTTCTAAAGAATGGATACATAAACAAAAACAAAGACAAAATAATTGCTGTGCTATCTGTGGAGTTACAGAAATTAAAAATAAACAATTATTCTGCATAGATCATAATCACCGAACTGGTAAGATTCGAGGTTTGTTATGCACGAAATGCAACTTTGCTATTGGATTCTTTGGGGATGACATACCTATATTAGAATCAGCAATAAATTACCTTAACAAGTCTCAAACTTCTTAAATCCCTCAAAGACTGACCTTTGTTCCATTAAACTCATTCCCTCTGGATTCTTAACCATCCCGACTTTGCCTTTTGTGGATTTTTGGGGTTGCGACTTAGTATAAATAATTTGTTTACGATTGCTTAATTTTGTTCCCTCAACCGTCATAGGGATTTCAAAAACACATGATTCTTGTTTGCTTTTATGGGCTAAACGACGATAATTTCGAGAATTTTTATTCATTGGTTTTTATGTTGTTAATTAAATTCGGATTCTTTCTTTTTCCTTCTACAATATAAGCAAAGGTCATGTATTCTTTCAAAACGGATTGTTGCAAATCTTTTTGATTATTCTGCCAGAAATAACTAATGGAGTCAATGATTTTCTTGTCAGATTTGATACTTTTTCCGCCCGATTTAATTTCATTTATTTTATATCTAATTAAAGTAAAACTAGGAAGCCATCTTAAATCCCAAATTATGTTACAAAAAACACTCAATTCGGCCCGATATATCTTTTTGCCTAAAGTAATATCAAGTGGGACTTCAGTAAAAAAATTATAATTTTCGGCCATTTATATATAAAGTCTAATACATTTAATCAGAAAAGTCAAGATTTTATTTCACAAAATCAAAAATCAAATGTAAAGAAATACGAGATAATTCGGTCGGAAATAGCTATTATAATTTAGCTACCTTTTGTGCGCCGCAAGGCTTCTTCTGGATTCCATCTGGATTATCTCACATGAAAGGTAGTGATTAAATTATGCAAATAAATACTATAGATGAAAAAGAAATGAAATTAATTATTAAGATGTACTTAGATGGTATATTTATTATTAATATAGCAAAACAATTAAAACATAGCCCTAAGTTAATATCTAAAATCTTAAAAGCAAATAATATTAAAGTATGGGCTAGGAATAAATCGGATATCAGTAACGAAATTATAAATAAAATACATGAATTAGCTCAAATTCCTAATTTTGGATTATTGAATATAGCTAAGGAAGTAAATTTAAAGAAAACTCACGTAGCCAGCATAATGAAAAAACATAATATAAGATTAACAGTCATCAAACAAATAGATATTGATATTCAAAATGGATGGAAAATTTGTGGCAAATGTAAACAGAAAAAAGATTTAATTAACTTTAACATGAAAAATAAAACTTTATTCGTCCATTCATGTAAACAATGTCAAAAGATAAAATCTCTTAATTATCGTTCTAAAAATAAAAATAAAGAAAAAATTAATAAAACAAAAAAAATTTACATAAAAAATAATAAGGAAAGAATTAATAAAATAAGACGAATTTATGATAAGAATCGCCGAAATACAATTAAAGGTAGATTAAATAGTAAAATGTCAAGCGGCGTTAGAAAGAGTTTACTGTTGGGTAAAAATGGTAGGAGTTGGGAAAGCATAGTTGGCTATACAGTCCAAGATTTAGAAAATCATTTAACAAAATTATTCGTTGATAATATGTCTTGGGAAAACGTCTTAAATAAAGAAATCCAGATTGATCATATATTACCTAAAGAATTATTTGAGTACGAAAACGAAGAAGATATCAGATTTAAATTATGCTGGTCTTTATCTAATTTACAACCCTTATGGAAGGAAGACAATGAATTAAAGAATGATTTTCTCCCTGATGGTCGTAGGGCTAGACATTTAACTGAATCAGAAAAAATAGAATTTATTGAAAATTATTATAAAGTTAATTTGAAACAACTTTAAAAAATAAGCTGTCCACCGACACTATTTCGCTTACATTTTCTGGCCACTCTTTATCCATATATCGAATAAATTTAATTTCACCAATTTTATTTGTCATAATATTGTCAACCGTACCTTTTCCGATTTCCCGAAAGGTAGTCTCTTCGCTTCCACGTTTTAGTAATCTTACTTTATCTCCAATTTTTATCATAATTTTTCAATCTCATTTATTACACCAATACTTAAAGTAGTTGCCACCCCGCCATCAGTATCATATAAGTCTTCATTATTTTTATCTTTTAATATTTTCAATGTTTCTTTTTTACATTCATTCCACGCCAATCTTGATATTTCTTTTGGATATTCAGAATTAAATTTAACCCCATATTCGGCCCACCATTGTTCAAAATTCATAAATTTTCAATTTTATCTATAACGCCGATTGACAATGCCGTGGCTAATCCACCGTCGGTATCATATTGATTTTCATTACTATATTTTTTAATCCATTCATTAAAATTCATATTTTCTTATCAATTATTACATTAAATATAAACCATCCGGCGCAAAATGTCAATAGCATAATCTTTTTATCAATATTGAATCTCTACTTTTTTAATTCTTAAATTCTTAATCTTAGATTTCAAAAACATTCGATAAGCATCTTTATCTAAATCAAGACCTTTAAGGCGCTGTTTATTATTTTCGGTAATTACAACCTCTCTCTTGGCTAGACCCGAATTTTTCGAGCTATAGATAAAGGTGGCTATTCTCTGGTATTTCCTAAGAAATTTCCCATACTCATCTCTAGGTTGATTTAAATGATTTAATCTAGTTCTATCTTTATTAGAATAATTTTTTTCCAATAATTGATAATATTCTTCCGCCGCTTCTAGCATTTTTTGGTAAGCTTGTTTTAGTAAATTTTTCATGGTTTATTAATAATATTTTCTCCAATTTTTGTTGTTGTTAAGTCTAATGTTACTTTAAATAAAGGTTTGGAATTACTATTTTTAAATTCTAGTAATGCATATTTTTTCTTATTTATTTCAATTACTTGGCCGTCTAATGATATCTTATTTTCCTTATTCATATTATCTATCTTATATCATTCCTCTTCTGGCGTCAAGTTATTTTCTTGATTTTCCATAAGTCTTTCAAGATAAATGCCAGATTGTAAATCTACTTTGTTGGCGATAATTAGATTGCTTGTTCCAATCTCCCCCTCGTATATCCCTTTGGACGGTTTAATCTTTTTTTCGGCACAATTTTTACATAAAATATAATTGATATTTAATTCTTTTAAAGCGTCCAATCGCTCCCGATTTACCGGATTTCCACACCTTTGACAGATATTATTAAACATAAATTTAAATAACTACTTTATAAATTCAAAGTTAGATTTTACCCATTGATTATAACTAGAAATTTCTTTTTTCTTTTCTTCTTTTATTTCGGGATTTATATCCTTACCGGCCAGCCAAATAAAAAGTTCTATTTCACTTCTAAATGAAAAATATTTCCTTGCTTCTTCTTGGGGTTTTAAATTTTCGACTATTTGAGGCAAGGTATAATAATTAATAGTTCTATCATTATAGAAATAGCCATTTCCGATTCTTATTCCACCCTCAGACATATAGTAAGCCCAAGAATTACTCTTATAATAATTGGTTTTTTGTAGCCATCCTTTGCTATGTGCGGTTTGAATCCCAATTATTTGACTAGAGGTTAATATATTTTCTAGTTTGATTTGTTTCATACTTTTAAGTTGAGGAAATTATTTTTAACCCATTCATTATAACTTAATGGTTTAGACAAACCGGGAAATACTTTTTCTTGTTTTGGTTCTTCTCTTCCTGCTAACCAAGCAAATAATTCAATTTCTCTATCAAAAATAAAATAACTAAATCCATCCAAACTTTTACATAAATTTACTAGCGTTGTACTCTTCGCGCCATAACTATTTCCACCATTAACCCCCTGTTCTAAAGAAAAAGCCATCCATAAATCTTGGGAATAATCTATTTTATGAAAATAACCTTTTCTATTAAAAGAATCAATAAATCCAATAATAGGATTTTTAATTTTTGGGATATCAGATATTTCAATCGGGTTCATATTAGTCACATTTAAAATGATTTAGTCTATATCCTTCAAATCAATGTATATAATTCCAAACTTTCTCATAAACAAATTCCCGATGGTTTTCGTTTATATCGTCTAACTCTGATTCTGTCAAGTCTCGAAAATTTCCGTGACCCAAATCTAAACTGGCGGATTTTATGCACGAATCGCAAAAATCTGGATAGTCAGCCATATCAATTCCATCACATTCTATATCCACAACTTTAGATAAATCCAATTTCATCAAGAAAATACCTCAATTTTTTCTTCGTATAAACAAGAATCTTTTGAATGGTCTTGTTCTGGATTCCCACGAATTAACATTGAAAAATTAAAAGGTAATTCCATCATCGCAAACCCATCGGGCGAAAAAGGATGGTTGTTATTATAAGCTTGATATTTACCATGAATTATGGCAATTTTATCTTCAAAACGTGTACCTAGAATAGGGTATTTAATCCAAATTTTATCATATTCTTTTTCTTTAAACTTATGTTTGGGTAAACTTTTACCAAACTCCGCGCCAATCTCTAAAATTAAATTTTCATCAATTTTATCCAAATCAACCTCTTTAAGTTTTTCTTTATAGAATTTAATTAAAGATTCTTTTTGACCTGTAGCCTCTTGAATATGAAAATCACCAAATCCAATCATCATAATATTTTAATTTGTTATTACTTCAAGTTTATTGTTATGTATTATAATGTGACATGGTTCAACATTATATTCAAAAGCCAAGAAATCTCTGTAAATCTTTTCTCGTTTCTCTAATTCATCTATTTCTTTTTCATGTTTTGATTTTAGTTCTCTTATCTCTTGATTTAATGGGTTTGGGATTGCATCGTGTCCAAAAGCTATGCCTTGATTTTCGGCGCTAACTTCTAAATCGCCCGCCACTTGTTCAATTTGTGGTTTGGTCAATTTATCTAAACAGCCAATAGAATCCAAAGAACACTCTAAAGATTCAATCCAATAAGCTAATTTGTAATCTTTCTGCATATCATTCTCTTATTGAGAATATCTTAGCATCCACCTTCCCAGAAGTCAAATCTTTTTTCATAATCCGATATTCGTTTGAACCAAGTAAAGTAAGATAAAGAATCTCTGAATTATTATCGGCGGCAAATTGTAAGGCTTCCTTTATGATTGAATTAGAGATACCATAAGATTTCCAAATCTTGATTTGCTTATCTGTCATATCTATTTTAGAGATTAGTTTAAAAGATTCAGAAAGTCAAGAAATTTTTATGATTCTTGTTTATAATTTGAATTGATAACTTTAAAACTGAATTCTTTCCCTAGAATATAAGAATAAAAAGGTTCACAAGCGGTTACAACAATTCCCTCGCCCGGTTTTCCATTATCATATAATTGACCATCGGCCAGATTTCTAAAATATTCCACCGTATGAATTAAAGGATTAAAGTCAAATTCATCAATTATTTTGACCATCGGAAGGCTTAAATGTTCGCATAATTCCTTTAATTTCGCCAAATTAAATAATTCTTTATTATCTAAATCTTTGGAGCGAAACACCCTTAACTCAATATCCTTTAGCTCTAATCTATTACCATTTAATTTCGGGCCAATCGCTTCCCCTTGAATAGCAATATTACGATTTAATTCAACTAATTTATTTTTAGTGTCATATTTACTGACTAATCTATAAGGGAAACCAGAATCATCTTTCAATTCAAGCCGACGTGAACATGCTTTAAATTCATTATTATTATAAATAAAAGTCACACTCGAACCGTCTGCCTTGGAAGAAATATAAATTCTCTTACCAACTAATTCTTGTAATACCTCTGGATAAGATAAAAGATTATCTTCGTCCGAAATAGAAATTAGATTAGTGGGAAATCCGCCCTTGGCATCGCCGCCGATTTGAATATCAATGGGTCGCTCATATTTTAAAATTCCCAAAATATCTGATACGTCATATCCTTCCTGTAAATCTAAGCCAGCAACTTTATCATTAGGCAAAATAGATAAAGGACAGACCAGCCCCGAGCTTGGCTGTTTCTTAAATTTTGCGGGCCACGTTCTAAATTTACGACTTCTCATAAACTCAAAATAAGGATTTGACTCCGGGACAATACAATCTATTTCTATATAACAAACTAAATCATTTTCTTTGTATTCGCCTTTCTTGACAACCACCGGCCATTCCTTAATTTTAGCAAGTTCAATTCTATTTACGTCCGGGTCAGGATGCGGACGGATTGAGTGAATCTTTTGGATTGTGGCTAATTTTGACATATTGTTTAATTCAACTTTTTAATGATGGTCAAAAGTAATTATTTCTCTTTTGTTTATAATTTCTTGTAATTCATTGAATGATATTGGTTTTTTAATGTTCTCGTAACCAACATCAATTACCCGACCTTTGTAATAATTATTTTCAAGCCATTCCGTTTTATGTAAAGAATTATGGCAATGTCCGTGCAAAAATATGCTACCCGCTCTTTGTCCATTCCAACTTAATATTGGATAATGACTTAATACAATAGGCGCATGACCAATAAAAATTTCATAATAATTAGGAATAAAATAAACTTTTCTTTTTAAGTTTGTCATTTCCAGCCTATAAAAAGAATCTATACAATTGTCTTCAAAATTCCATTCTTTGTTAAAAAATTGACGATAGCCAGAAAAATGGTTGCCGGGCATTATAAAAAGTTCCTTATAATTTAAAGTTTCTAGCAAATTAGAAAAAACTTCTTCTCCTTTATCTCCCGCCCCTAGAACTAAATCGCCCAAATAGAATACAATAGATTCATTATCTACTACCGAATTCCATCCATTTATAATAAATTCGTCATGTTCTTTAATCGTTGAAAATCCGCGAGACTCTAGAAGTTTAGCGTGAGAATGGTGAAAATCGCTAAAGAAGAATATTTTATCTCCCTGTTCTTTCTTGAATTTTAAGATATTTATCATTTATTTATATAAACTATCATAATGTCACTTGGATCGCACTCATAATAAACATTGCTAAAATCTGTTTTAAATTTAAATTCATCATAATCATTCTCTGTATATCCAGCGTCTTTTAATTGTTTTAATAAGAATGATAATGAAACATTCTCTAAACTGTAGAATTTTGTTTGTCTTTTATCTTTTGTTTTCATCTTAATTTTATACTATCTCTTAATCGTTTTTCTTGCCTAATCAAAGTATCTTCATTTAATCCATGAATATCTTTATTGTTATGATATTTTTCCATAACCACGCTAGTAACTTTATAACCATATTCTGCCGCCAAATCAAGATAGTATTGCACCTCTTTTAAAGAAGTCGAGGTATTACTTAAGATAATAACGGATTTCTCAAAAATCATTGCCTGCTCTACATGATATTTACATCTATCGTGACAGAATCCTAGATTTGCCGTGTTGAATTGATAATTACCATTCTGATCTGTCATCCATTTATCGGCTTCAAAATAGTCGGCTTTACAAGAGAAATTATTAACCAATAATTGAGCAAAGCTTGACTTCCCCGCTCCTGAAATTCCACGGATGATTATGAGATTTAATTCTTTGTCCATTATAGATTCAATTCTCTTTCCATTATTTTCTTAATACTTCTTTGGTCTAGTTCTTTCTTACTTCTCAATTGAAACAAGAAACTACTATCATTCTTATAGTTTGTCAAGACTTTTAGAGCGTACGATTTCTGATCCAAATCTTTGTTTTCTTCCACTATTTGTTTTAAATCATAAATTTTTCTTAGGACGTGGAGATAAGAGTCGCAAACTTCCTTACAATAATTTTCGACCATTTTCATACAGTCCTCGTCAAAAGTTTTAGTTAATTTATCTATAAAAGTTAAATAATCAGGCAAATCATATTCAAAAAACATATCCAATACATTTTTAAGGGTTGCATTAGCCTTAAATTTATGTAATTTAAGATATTCTAAACTTTTAATTTTGATGAAATTTCTATTATTGTTGTATTTGAGAATGCACCCCTCTTTTCCTGTCCAATTTTTAATTTGTTCAGCAATTTCAATTAGAGAACCATTTAAATTATAGATTTCGGGCGATTTACAACCTATTTGAGATTTAATAAATTCACCTTCTTTAGAATAGGGCGGATAATATAAATTAGTAAGCTTATGAATAAAACCAAGAAAAAATAACTCTGGTTCTTTCCCATAATCTAAGATAATTTTATGATTCGGCTGATATATTTCAAATAAGAATGTATCATCTGGATTGGCCCGACAAATTGATTCAATATTTGGATATTTATTAAATACAAAATCAAAATCCGCCGACGTTTCGAGGGTTTTATAAGATACTGTTCCGCGAGTTCGGGCGTGGAATTGATTAAATATCCAAGAGCAACCAACTAAACTGCCATCTACTTTATCTTCTAATACCCAATCATTGAAATTGTTAGGGTCGGGATATAAATCAGGCTTTTCTCCTAAATTAAAAAATTTATCAAAAAGTTTAGATAAAATATTGCCATTTTCATCTACTAATATAGACCTTAAATTAAGATTATCTTTCGTCCATTCGCAGGAAAAATCATTAGGAGTAACTAGAAATACTTTATTTCCATTTATTTCTCCTTCTTTTAAATTAAAGGAATTCAAATCTATTGATTTTAGGTCAATAATCATTGGTTGAGTTTAGGACGAAGAAGTTAGATTGTCAAGAAGATTTCTGATAATTTTTAATTGGAAAATTGGTTTTAGCTTTATTACCTAGTAATTGCACAGATAACTTATCACGACTAATCGCTGCTTCCATCTCCGTATCTGCATATCCTCGAAATCGCTTCTTATTTAATCTAATTTCATACGTCCAACCAGAACATTGACCATGTTTACTTACACCAAGATATTTAGATGATAGTTTTTTTCTTAAACCATATCTACGATTATTTTGCGTAACTAATTCATATAATTCTTTACCGCTATCATAATAACTATCATTAATTTTATCAGGAAGATTAAATTTAGAAAAATCTTTTCCACGTAAATATAGATTAACCCTATCAACAAATATTGCGGCTTCATCGTCCGTTTCAAAAGTCCCAATACATAGTCTTATATTTGTTTCATGTTGAACGCGGCCTATATATTTTCCATGATGAGTCGCTATAGACTGTTTTTCTCTTGTTGTTTCACTTATAAATTCAAGTCCATCTCCATAAGTATCAATAATTAAATTATATCCGTATTTTGATTCGTTAGAATGATAATACTTAATATAAAATCCCTCAAGAAATACTAAATGGTCAAAATTTACAGCTTCATCTATTTCTTTAATTTCAAAGTTTTCAACTCCATATTTCCTCATTGAAGAACATAAATATGCACACCCTTTTCTGTTATTAATAGGATTTTTACACGGATTCTTTAATATTTAATTTTGCCAGTTTTTTTCATAACAAACCTTACAAAACCGGAACGTAAAATGTCTTCCATAGACTGCAATTCAAAGGTAAAAATACCATTATCTTTACTCTCTTGATCAGAGAACAACTCAAATGCTTTACGAAATCCTGATTTTGTGCCAATGTCATTTTGATTTAAACTGTCTCCAATAAAGAATATTTTAGTGTGCTCCGCACAACGACTGAGTAGTAATATTAAATCGTCAAAAGTACACCCAGTGGCTTCATCTACAATAATAAACTTCCCTTCCCATGATAACCCGCGAGAAAACCCTAATGGAATACACGTTATCTTATCTTGTTTCTTTAGTGTTTCTAAATCAGGTTTTGTTAAAAATTCATTTAATTTGTCGAATAAAATTTGATTATAAGGCTGCATTTTTTCCTCAATTAATCCCGGCAATGCGCCGATTTTTGAAGTAGTAGATGATTCAATAGGATTACGCACAAATATTAATTGATTTACCCTTTTCTGATTTAACAACTTTAACCCTATCAACACGGAAAGATAAGATTTCGTGCTACCATAAATTCCGTCTATCCAAATACACTTACAGTTTTTAGATAGCCCAGTTTCAAGTATTCTTTTCTGTTTTTCTGTATATTCAAATTTTTCCTTGATTATTAATTCATTTTTAGTGGAAGAGACGACGAAATTATCTTTCTTACTCATATTTTAATAACTCTAGCGAATTATCTATTATCATCAGATGTATTTACACAAAAAATTCTTGTAGCCGCTATCCCTTTTAGGGTAGCGGAAAAATAATTTAAGATTTATTAGATATTTTATTACAATGTGTGTAATATATAGTGTGTTAAGTTATAATGTTAAATTGAATTTTAATTCTATTGAAGATAAGAATAGATATTCTAAAACTTTAGAATTTCAGAGATTTACCTATAATGAATGTTCAAAATGTCATTTTGGAGCGAAAATGAATAGTTTAATTGAACTACATAATAAATTTTATAAACCTTTCAGAGAAAAATATCCAGAAATTCCATCAAATATAGTAATCCATACAATCCAAGAGGTTTTATCATCTTATCGTTCGATTAAATCAAATAAACACAAAATAAATAAGCCAACAGAGAAAAAGAATCTATCAATCCGTTTGACTAAAAATACATCCGCTTTAAAAGTTCATTCTAAAACAATATCTCTTACTGCCGTCGAAGGTAAAAGAATTAAAGCTTCATTTGTTCCGTATCTAAAGTTACAAGAGTTAATGGATAAATATCCAGTTTGCGACCCACTAATATTTGAACGAGATGGACAATTATGGCTTAGTTTAACATTTGAAACGCCAAAAGTCGTTATTTTAGAGGGTAAAGCAGTTGGTATAGATTTGGGTATAAACAGAGTCGCGGTTACAAGCGAAGGTATTATAATACAAGATAAAAAATTCAATGGTGAAAAACGCAAATTAAGATTTAATAAGCGTAAATTACAATCAAAAAGTAAAGATTCCAAATCTGCAAAAAGACATTTGAAAAAACTTCGCAGAAAAGAAAGGAATAAGAATAAAAATCAAACTCATCTTATTTCTAACGTAATCTTAAAATCCACAACCGAAAATGTTATAGTATTAGAAGATTTAACTAAAATCAAACAAAATCCTAAAAATAAATATAAGAAAGGATTTAATAATAAACTTTCTCAGACTCCTTTCTTTAAATTAAGAAAGACTTTAGAATATAAGGCAAAGGCACACGGTAAAATCGTGAAAACGGTTAGTCCTTACGAAACGTCACAGATAGATAACGTGACGAATAAAAAAGAAGGAGAGCGTAGAGGTAGTCGTTTTTACTCTAAAAGTGGAGTAATTTATGATGCCGACATAAATGCGGCTATTAACATCGCTAAACGCTCCAAACTCCCCGTTTCACAGACTAATAATCTGACTTATGGGCAGGCGATTGTCAACTCGCCAATCGTAGGTGGTTCTCACCTACAAGCATCTACGGCTTTAGCCTAAATGTTGTTGACTTGTATTCTTTTATTATTGGACAATATAATTGATAACAAATTTCATTGGCGATATCTTCATTAAAGGTGTAATCTTTATATCGCAAATCATAATATTTTTTCAAATCAGATTCAAATTTTTCAATAAGATTTATTAAATCGTTTACTTTATGGTTTTATGTTAGTCTAAAACTTATTTTCTGTTAATCAATTTATTAACTCTGTCTTTAATATCACCCCAACATACGCTTGTGTATTTTTCTGAGAATTTTCTAGCTTCTATTTCGTGTGGGTGTTTAGAATAAGAATATTTTTTAGCTAATTCTTGATATTCGGTGTCCGACTGTTTATCGTGAATTATTTCATGATTTAAACTCGAAATAATATCTTTGATTGTTTTATTTTGTTTCATGAATAATTTAATTACTCTTTCATCTTCCTCAATATCGTATTCGGCATAATCTACGGTATTTATATCAAAATCTAATTCAATTCTTAGTGGTTTGCCCTTCCAATTTTTCTGGCCAAAATGGTCAAAATACCAATTAATAACAATCCTACAGATTTTCTTAACAATCTTTATATCTAGACCATTTATTCTGGTATTTAGGGTAATCAATCACACATATTTACACCCCTATTATATTTGTTATTATTTAATTCTAAAAAATGCCATATTTTCATCGGTTGGCACTTTAACTATATTATAGGTAATTAAAACATTGCTCCATTTAATTAAATCTCTACTGATTAAAATGTGATGATTTAGATTGTCTGGATTAAAAACTGCCAATTTAGAACAATTTACATAGGTTATTTTAGTAATATTTCCATCTGATTCGGACCAAATTTGAGGATTACAGGGCGGATTTGTATAAATTAGATGTTTATTTCCATTGTAAGTTGGAATAACATAATTTGTCCCATTTTTAACAAATAACCAATCAGAATATATGTTTGTCGTTGAATTATCCTTAATGTAGGCCACATATTCAACATTATGAATATTACTTATTAAAATAGAGGAACAATTAGTAATTAATTCGGTCCGGGCTGATAAACTAAATATAAAAACTAATAAATATTTAAGCATGATTCAATCTCCAATTTTTTTTCTTGCATTTTTGACTATCAAATCTTTGATTGTAATATTTTTTAATAAAGGGCCGACCACATTGTAAACAATTTGATTTTTCATTGATATCTTTATAATAACTTTTCATTTTACATTCGGGCGAACAAAATTCATGGTTTTTTTGTCTGGGTTTAAATATATTGTTACAACTTTTGTAAGAACATTTCATATCATTATATGAATCACGGATATTAGAAATATTAAAACATTTGGAACATCTCTTTTGACCAGTTTTTAAAGTAGTAAACTCGGTATTACAATTGACGCATATTTTATTCAAAATAATGTTATTCTTATTTTTACCCTTTTCTTTTTGAATTTGTAAACCGACTTGTTCGGTAATTGTTAATTGTTTTTTTCTTAAATTATTTTGTAAAAATTTGAAAGCACCAATAATTTCGACCGATTTATCATGATTCCCGCCCAAATCGGGGTGATTGGCTTTAATTAGTTTTAAATATGAAGATTTCGCGTCGTCTAATAAAATATCTTTATCAAAATTACTAAGATAATATTCAGGAAATTCAAGATTTAGTGTTTGGCAGGATTGTTTGATTGTCATAGTTTATTTGCTATTTCATATCCCTTTGCGGTCAAAACACGACCAATTGCAGGTCTTACTTCAAACAGTCCCAATTTCAATGGATATAACTCAATAAATTTTCGGCAATTTTCTGCCGTACTGCCTAGAATACTTGAAACTTTAGTTAGACTGACTCCGTTTGGATTGTCTTTTAATATTTGTAATACTTTAATCTCACTTGCGGTTAAACCATAGTCATTGATATTTAATTGATATCTAATATTTATCCAATCATTCTTTGTAAATTGTTTATTTGATTTTGATTTTAGATAAGCTATAATATCATTAGACAATTTTTGTGCCTGACGCGGGTTTCCTCTAACTACCGTCGCAACCATATCTAATAATCCGTCTTCAATCTTATAATCACTTAGATTTTTTTGAATAATTTTGGCTAAATCAGAAATTTTATAATCGTCAAAGTCTATGATATTAAGTCTATCTAATAACGCATGGTGAATTTTCTGAATTTCCGTCGAGGCAAAGATAAATGTTAAACGCGAGAAGTCAAACACATAATTATTACCATTATAATTAAAATAATTAATGTTGTCTTTATTTGGGTTTAAGATTGAACATAAAGTAAGCGACAAATCATCCTCTATAGTTTCAGCTTCATCAAAAAATACTGTGCAATCTTGGTCAACTAAATGATTATTTACTATTCCAAAAAAAGAATCAATATCATCAATTGTAGATGAATTTATCTCAATATATTTCTTAATTTTAGTTTTATCACTTTTAGTTGTTAAGGCAGAAGCATATTTTCGGGCCAAACTTGTTTTGCCGCAACCCTTAGCAGAATATAACAAAAGATTTGGGGAAATATAAGTATTTTGATAATTCTTAAGATAAAAATTAAGTTTTCTTTTGGTGTTATCTAGTCCTATTAAATCCTTAAATACGTCATTAGTTTCATCCATAGATATACTTATAATCTTACCCTAGTTTGGAAAATGGGTCAAGGAAAATTCAGAAATCAAATTTCTCTTATTTTAGAAATCGCCACACATTCCCAATCTTTATTGTTTCCATCTCTCCAGATATTCGACCAAATCTCCCAATCCGACCAATTACCATATTCATCATTATCTTCAATAATATTTAAAGCCTGTTACAATGGTATGTTCTTAAATTCACTTTTATCTAATTCTCCATCAATTTGCTCGTAAGTAATTAAATTTACAAAATATCCTATCTCTAACGGATTAACTAAAAAATGAGTAATTTTATTCTTCATTTAAATTTATCTCTCTAATTTGAACTTGAGATTTTGGAATTTCTATTTTAACTTCGGCTAATTTGGTGTTGATTTTTTCTCCAAGGAGATTGTATTTATCTATGAATGAGGAACTAATTGGCACGCAAAAGTTCTTCGGAAAAGTCTCAAGCAGTTGAGATATTGATATATATTTATTACCACTGAATTTTGGGCGACCTTTAGTTTTCATAAAAAATCAAACATCCGATTCTCTATTCCAGAGAAAGTCAAAAGTTAAACAATAAATTATATAAAACCCGCAACATATAATAAATAAAGGAATTAGTACTGGGAGTAATGGAATCGAAATAATTGTTAATATCTTCTTATGTTTATCTGTAAGATTCATAGTTTTTAATCTTATCTTCATAAAGTTTTTGTTTCGTAGTTTTTTACTCATGTCTTTAGATTACCACCATTATCAAAAATAGTCAAGATTTTTTCTGCTATTTCTGAATTACGTCTTGGGATGTTTGAATTTCTTACTCAATTTAGAGGATAATTCTAGCATAAAATCTTTGTTTTGTTTCTTTTTAAAGCTTTCTTTCTTTTGTTGGAACTTTTCATTCTCTTTAAGTTCCCAATTTTTCTTAAGGTTCAAATTCTTTATTTCGTTCTCTAATTCCTCACATCGGGCAAGAATTTTTTCATCCCATTCTTCCTTTAATTTCTCAGATAAATATACATATTCAGAAATAGACCGTTGAATTCGGTTGGACCACCACTCGCAGGTTTCACTTAATAATTCTTCCTGTTGTAGTAACTTTCCCCCTTCTATTTTTAGATCGTATCCCATAAAAATGTAATATTCTTTCTAGATTATATTACACCTTCATTAATAAGTCAACAAAATATTTCTAATTAGTTTTAATTATTTCTTGAGATTTTTCTACCTTAACATCATCATTAGATAATTCGAGTATCCAATTTTTGGAAGTTTTCTTATCTATTAAATTATTTAGGATGGAATCTTTATTTAATTGATTTGGGTGGCATTGGATGGTAGTAGCAAATCTGAGATTATTTGGAGTAGTCACAAATAAATTAAAATTAATAGGGCCAATTTGATTTACAGAAATATTATATTCACCAGAATTATTCATAGCTTATCTATTTCTTCTTCAATAGACATACAAGCAGTATCCCATCCGTCTTCATAAACTAAATCACCTACATATTTTGGGTATTTCGATTTAATGATTTTTAATACCTCTAATTTACAGGCATCCCAACCCATTTCTGCATCAAACATAAAACTGGGTTTATCTTCTGAAGTTGTGAACCATTTGTGGAAATTCATAATTTTTTAATTTTATCTATTACATTACCATAAATTTTATAAATCATTTATTATTTTATTTTTAACTTGTAAATAAACAATACAAAGGATATATTATTAACCCAAATATGATAGCTGCAAACCCAAGATAAATAACCAAAGCACAAAAGATAGCTGAAATTGCTCTAACTATATAATTAGTGTTGATATCATCTCCGACTATCATGGTTGTTATTTTACTCCTAATATCTCTTTCGCCCGAATATCCGCCAATTCTAAATTCCCCAATATTAATTGTTTAAATTCTTTATCCCTACAAAGATATTCCCAATCTTTCTTATATTTCTGACCAAAATCAGACATTTCTAAGATTGATGGAAAATCATAATCAATACTTGGTATTTTAAGTCTTTGAGAAATTACCATGAATTAGATTTTGTTTATATTTATTGGCTTCGCGGCGAGAAACCGACTTTGGTTGGACAACTTTAGATTGCGAAGCCCGGTTCAAGAATTCAAAACGCGAAATTTTCTCTTCATTAAAATCTTTTTCTGAGAACCATCCATCAAAATTCTCGAAAGAGATTCCAAAGACCAGACCCCATACCTTACCTGTATTCATCATAATACTAGAATACTCTAATTATTGTAAGAAGTCAACAAAAAACTATTTTCGACCTTTTTTCTTTGGAATTACAGTTGAATTAGTAGAAGTTGTATTTGAGGAATATTCTGGTAAAGCATAAACTATCCGGCCATCAGCCGTGCAATAGGCGAACCTAGAGCCATCGGGACTCCACTGAATATCTCTGATTAAACTAGTCTCTGAAAAGACTTTATCAACCGTAAAGTCAGAATTAAACAAATAAATAGCTGGTTTATAATTACCAACTAATACTTTATTATTAAGGGAATTAATTGAAACGCATGAATTTCCTTTTTCTTGAAAAATATAAACAATTCTATCATTTGAAAATAGATATTCGCTTAGTCCGCATTCAACGTAAATGTTATTTCTATAGTCAATATCTAAAACCCAGTCACCGCAAAAAATAGCCGGTTGAAAAGAAGAATATATTAATTTGTCCGTTCCACCAAAAAATATTTTGTCGCCCAATGATACCCCATAATTCCACGACCCATTTGATGTTTGAAATAAAATTTGACCATTGATATAAACATTGTTAGTCATTCCGACTGCCGCCACATTACCATTATTAACCGCAACTCTTAAAACAGATACGCCAATATTCCAATCGCTCCCATTAATAACCTTAACTAAACCATTATTTTGACCAATAGATATTTTGTCTCCATCGGTTGAAATCGAATTAATTGCCGAACGAATTCCATTTATATATTCTGATTGATAGATTATAGTAAAATTGCCATTCGTGTCCCATAGTTTGACTAATCCATTATATCCCGCCGATAATATTCTTCCATCCGGCAGAAAATCTACAGAAGTGGCCGTGGGAGAAGTATAGGGAGTCGCAACCTCATGAATTCCAGTCCATATTTTAACCGGAGATTGAGCTAAAATTGAAAAACCAAATAATACAACTAACAGTGACAATAGAATCTTTTTCATATACTTATTTACACTATTATCCGTTATTTACCCTACTTTTTACAATAAAATTTCCGTGGGCCAAGGTATTGCCCCGGTAATTTCGAGTAATTTAATTATATCTTTATGGTATTTTCTCTTTAATTCTTTAATTCTTGTATTTATTTGTTTTTTAGATAGCTTTTTCACATGCTATAATCGCAAGAATCAGTGAAAATAAACTCACATTTTTGTTCCTTGGCCCATTCTTTTATCCTAAATATAGGAATAAAGTATCCAGAACTTTCTCTTTTCATTGTTAATATCCCAATAAGTTCCCCGTTAGAATTAAAAATTCCTGCTCCACTAGACCCGGAAATAACCTGACAATCTGTTTGCCAGTATAATTTTTTGTCAATTATTCTTCCTTTATGACTCAATATCCCTTCCGTATAAGAATTCGCCCCGAACATTCCCCAAAAATTCCCGGCATGACAAACAAATTCTCCCACTCTTATATTCTTGCATTCTCCATTAAAAAATTTAACAGAATTAGTCGTGAAATTTTTTTGTTTTAATTTAAGTAGAACTAAGTCATCTTCTTTATCGAATCTGACTATTTGGGCGTCCGACTCTATTAAACCAACCTTTATGTCATCTTGATATGTTAAAATTTGAACTTTTACGTCCTTAAAAATAGAATTTTCCTTGGAGTTTTCTACCACATGGAAAGCACTTAAAATAAATATATCTCTATTTGTCTTAACGATGAAAACACCGCCACCGCTTGCCCCATAAGAATCAATAAAACATGTTATAGACTGTAAATAATCAACGTTGTTGGTGCGAGCAAGTAATGAAACAGGCTGGATTAGAAAAAATAATAACAAAGATATTAAAATCTTAATTCTCACGAATATAATTACACTCAAATAAAATATTATTTCACAATTCCTACTTCTATATGTAACTATTGATGCGAAATTAGTTGTTACTCCAGTAATATAATAAGAATTTAACCGTTCTTACGTGCCTTTTAGAGAGGTATCTTACCAGAAATGGCTAGTTTCGCAACCGTAGGGACGGTATTTAATTATGAGAAAAGAAAAAATAAGTGGGATATATAAATGGATAAATAAAATAAATAATAAGTATTACGTTGGAAGTTCAATGAATATTCTAGGATATGGAAAGAAAAAAGGACGAAAAACTCAACATTTAAAAGATTTAAGAAATAAACATCATAAAAATCAACATCTACAGAACGCTTGGAATAAATATGGGCAGGAAAATTTTAATTTTATAATTGTAGAAAACATGCCCAATACTACAGAACAGGAATTATTAGATATGGAACAAAAATATTTAGATATAGCAAAATTAGAAAAAGATAAATGTTATAATAAATCATTTGTAGCCGGAAGACCAGAAATGACAGAGGAAGTAAAAAGGAAATTATCTGCTAGTGCAAAAATAAATTTTAAGGGAATTGGAAATCCAATGTTTGGTAAACACCATTCCGAAGAATCAAAGAAAATGATGTCTATGATAGGAAAAGAACGATTGAGAACGCAAAAACACCCACGCCTTGGTAAAAAACATTCTGAAGAAACTATAATAAAAATGAAACAAAACTCTAATAAAGAGAAACAAAAAACACCAGTAAAACAAATAACTAAAGATGGGATTACTATTAAAATATGGGACTCTATCTCAAATGCATCAAGATGTTTATTCGGTAAAAAAACAAGTCAAATATCAAGGGTGTGCAACGGATATGAGAAAATTTGCAAAGGATTTATATGGCAACACGCCACTAAAGAAGAATATGAGCAATTCAAAAAAGAAAACCCCCACCTTTACATTCCCGGTGGGGATTTATGACGCAACCCTTAAAATACTAAACGTAAACCTCCATTATATGTCCAATTACCGTCTTTGAATGTTCTATTGATATTCGGAAAGAAATAATCCGCACCAGCAAATAAACCCCACTTTTTATTCAGCCTGAATTCAACAAATCCGCCTGCGACTCCACCCCAATTATCAGTTTCCCAGTTATAATTTGCCAATCCTCGGCCTACCAATGCCACATTCCTCAATATTGGTAATCTAAGATTTAGACCAGCCGAAACATTATCTAGAACATTGCCTCCCTCTTCTAAATAAACCGGCGCAAGAACTTCTGCTCCAATATATTCGTTTAGATAGAATGAGCTACCAACCGTAAGATTATGTCTATAATCAGACTCAAAATCAGTTATAGTAGATAAAGAAACGCTAAATTCTCTACCAAATAACGAATCAGTTTTATTAATGTTATTCTGGGCCGCGACTGATAAAATCATCGCCCAAACCATTGTTGCTGTTAATACAATTTTCTTCATGTAGATAGATACTAATCTGTTTTTTGATTTTTGTCAACTAAATTTTTAAAAAATAGAAAATCATACGAAAGAGGGATAATTTGAGAATAATCATATTGTTTTTTGCTTATTTCCAGCCATTGAATAAAATCGGGCGAATTAAAATAATCTTCTACTTCCATTAATTTAATTACACCTTAAATAAAAAAGACCTATTTAACGTTTAGGTCAAAACGATATTGGTGGAGGTAGTCGTATTTCAACGACGTGGTAAGATAATAACTATTAGATATTTATACTAATATTTATTTTTCAGTTCTTAAAAGGTAGTTAAATAACAAACTATTCCTAATTATATGCATACTATATTTCCGTCCAAATATGCAATTATGGACGTTTTCTCTCAATAATATCTTATACTTAAATATTGAGAATCAATAAGTATAAGGGTTAGAGTATTATACTCTAGCGACTTGCAAAGCCAAAACTTTCGACATAAGGCTATTAACCTTTTTAGATACAGTTTCGTATTTGTTTTTTAGTGTGCTTTTGGCAACTATTTTTGATAGATATTTTACTAGGCCAACTATCATCCTAGTAGTAAAATCTATTAACTATTACCAGACTCGATTATATATACCCCCGTTAAGATGTCAAATAACAAAGGTTGGCGATAAACGTCTAACCTAACTTTTTCTACCATTGGTAGATAAGATTGCGGGAATTTCTAGGCATCCCGCTTGCCATTATTTTCCCCATTCCCCACTCCTTCTAAATTTACACCATTTTTGTTTGCTTGTAAAGCAAATATTATTTCACTTCTTAAAAAATATGTGTAAAATAATTGAAGTTAATAGTTTTGAAACAATTTATTAAAAGATTCATATCTTTCGTTAAGCCGCTTAGAACGGTGCTTCTGAGTCAATTCTCATTAACTTCAGTAACGAAAGATAATTCATTATGAAAAGTGGAATTTATATATTAAAAAACAAAATAAACAACAAAGTTTACATAGGTAAATCGGTTAATATTATAGACAGATGGTACAATCACAAAAGTAAAGCTAAAAATGCCAATAAAAATAGCTATATTTCTTGTGCCATACATAAATACGGATGGGATAATTTTGAAAAGAGTATTATAGAACTTATCGAAGATAAATCTAGATTATTAGACCAAGAAGCATATTGGATAGCTTATTACGATTCAACTAATAAAGAAAAGGGATATAATATATTAAAATACGGAACGGATAACGCTGGTATAAAACGCTCGGAAGAATGGAAAACGAAAATGTTAGAAAGAATGACTGGTAAAAACAATCCGAACTATGGAAAAGAGATGAGTCAGGAACAAAAAGAGAAAATAAGTCAGTCATTGAAGAAAACTAGCAAAGAGACACAATGTTGGCGTAATAATAAATTTTCTGAAAAATGTCGTCTAGCCAATATACAGAAATTATCAAAACCTATAAAACAAATTGATAAAAAAACTAAAGAAATCATTAAAATATGGCCATCTGTTATGAGTGCTGTAAGATTCTTAAAAAAAGAAAGCTCAAGAAAAATCTATGATGCAGCAAAAAAGACTAGAAAAAGTGCTTATGGATTTATATGGGAATATTGTTAATTATCCTAGTTATTCTCTTCGTGTAATTTAAATAAAATATTGATTATTCTATCCAACAAAACAGAATTCCTATTACCAAACTTTTCCTTTGACCAAACCTCTTGTATTAATTCATCAGCTAATTCCTTGAAAGTAAGCTTATTTATTTCTGATTCATACTTAAATTCTTGGATAATATTATTAACTATCTTTTCTTTATGGTAGAAATCTTGGTTCTTCCAAGACTCTAACGATAACGTGTTATGGCAACAATCATAAGAATGGAAAGTTTCTTTTCCTTTGACGATGATTGCATTACAATTAGGACAACGGTTCATATCAATACTTAAATACTTTTCTTGATAAGAAAGAACAACAGAATAATATTCCCATTATGATTATTGGCGGTAATGATATCGGCCAAAAAATGAAATCGCCAACAAAATCACCAAAATCGTCCCCATAGATTTTTTGAAGGATACTTGAAACCAAAAATCCAATTAAAAAATAAGACAAAATTAGAATTAATATCATAATCATTGTTGGTCAAAATATATAACCTTATCGTTATCGTGGTTCTGATAGACTATCTTTTTGCCCGCTTTATCTATAAAATCACCCTGAATTATAGTTTTTTCTTTTTTTCTTAGTATTCTTATTTTTTTTGGTTTATTTTGCATATTTTTAATTAAAATTACATTCTTTATGAGAGACTTCGCCATCTTCATATCTTTCGTATAATTCTGGGAAATTTTCTAACATTTCCTTTTTTATTCTTAAATCGCAATTGAAACAATAAATTGGATTCCAATCTATTTCATCCCAATTAGAATCATAAACTCTTTTATTAACGGGTCGAGGTTTACTTCCCTTTGACATAAAATTACCAATTAAATATCTTTCTTGAGAGTTTAGCTAAACAAAAGGCTGGTAATATAATAAATAACATAAAAGGCCATAAAATACAACATAACATAAACAAACCGTTGTCGCTTAAATCATTTACAATGCCTAATTTAGCATCAATGGTCGCAACTACAAATCCAATAATAAAATACAAAATAACAAATAAAATAATCATATTATTCCAAATCTTCCTTTTTTACTAAAGTCCCTTCTTCCATCATTTTTATAGCAACTTCATCCGAACCAAGTGCAACGCAAGAAATCTCTTTATTTTTATCTTTAAGCATTCCAGTAAACCCAAGTAAATAAAATTTCCGTTCTTTATCCTGATTTAAGACCATCATAATAACTTCCATTTCGTGCATATCTGGAGGTAATTTTGATAATGATTTCTTAAGTTCTCCAAGTTTCATGTATTTAAAAATTTAATTACTTCTTCAACGTTTTGATAGCTGGAAAATTCTTGTTTAATTTTAGAATTAAATAACATAACATTATAACTATCTTTATAACGCAAGATGCGCCAGTTTCCTAATTCTCCATCAAAATATTCTCCAATTTGTAAATCTTCCAAACGGGATTTATCCAAAATTGTCAAATTTGTTCTATTTGTATCATCCTCATCGCTCGCCATCATAAATAAATTATAGTATTAAAGATTGGTTTTGTCAAGAGAAAACTAAATTTCATATAATATCCCACCAATTAAAACTTGGTCAAAACATTTAATATCGCATTCTACTAATTCCACCCCCGATTCTTTTAAAATCATTATTGAATTATTAACCGATTCATTCCAATTTTTCTGATATTCTTTCCAGATTTTATTACAACTAGATAAAGTTTTAACAACTTTGACGCCGCATTGAATAAGTTGTTTGGCACAAAATACGCACGGGACAGAATGTGTGAATATGGTAGAATCACATAAATTCACGCCAAATCTCGCTCCAACCATACAAGCATTAGATTCAGAATGTGAAATTAGTTGATATTTTAATTCTCTATTACTATATCTATCGGGCAAATCTTCTACTCCTATTGGCATCCCATTAAAACCAGAACTCAAAATATGGTTACTCTTAACTATTAAACTACCAACCTTACTTGACGGGTCTTTCGATTTGCGGGCAATTACATTAACAATATTGAAAAAATATTTATCCCAATCGTCTATTTGGAATTTGTTTTCAATCATACTTCCGTTTCTTTTAATAATTTCTCCAAATAATCAATATTTTCTCTATCATGACTCCTAGAATCACAAGATAATTTACTTTTTTCTTGATTTAAGATAACTTTGGTGAAATCTCGAAGTTTTTCAATCTTGATTTTTAATTCGGATGTATATCTCATATGATTTGGTTGTGTTCTGTATTTGGACAATCATTAAATCCAATGGGACACCCATATATTTTCGCATATTTAGAACTTTCTCCACATTTTTTACAATCTTTAGATAAAGATAAGCATCTTTGTCTTTCTTTGGATTCATTTAACTTTTTTATATTTTTCTTTTTCATACATCTTTCTTCCTTTTCATCATCAATTTCTTATAAATTTCCCACTGATAAGGTTGAATCTTTATTCCTAAAATAGCTTCCGCCTCTTTACGTCTTTTATCATCTAATTCTTTCATTTGTTTTTCATGTTTAGGGTTAGATTTAAGTTGATATATTTTTCTCATTTTTCAATTAAACTAAATTTATATTTATCATAAGCTTCCATTGTCCAAGGAAATAATTCCTTGCAAATAGATTTAATTGCTCGCCCATATTCTTGAATTTCAGCCTGTGCATGAACGTCCTCCCGTAAAGTAATAAAATGTAATAAATTCTTTAAATCCCAGCAAGCATAAATTTCAGTATAAATATTAACAGGTAAAATCATTCTTGCCATTTCTCGTGAAATCCCTAAAGCAAGCATATCCTGATATAACTGATAGGATTTTTTACAATGTCGTTGAAATAATTCAGTAATTAGCAATTCCGCCTCATCACTAAGCTTCCCGTCTGAAGCTTGTTTATTTTTTAAATCTTGTTTTCTCCACTTCTCGGGAATATAAAATTCATTAGGTAATTCTGTATATCTGGCCGAAACTTCATTTAAATTCTGCATTCTGTGTCTAACATATTGTCGCATTACAAAAATTGGCATTTTAATGTTTAATGTTAATTTTACCATCTCAAATGGCGAAGTATGTTTATTTTTCCAAAGGTAATTTAATAATTTTTTGTCTTGTTCATCTCCTTTGCTTGGAGATTTGTAGCTAATCCTAGCCGACTCTAATATTCGCTTATCATCACCCATATGATCAATATAACGAACAAATCCGTGGTCTAGACAGTTAATTGTATAACCCTTATCCATGTTATTATTTCACTTTAAATGTCATACTCTTATCTTCTTCGGTTTCAATTAATTCTAAATCATCTGCTTCAAAATAACATTGTTTTTTCTCCATATTATAGAAGTACGAAACCTGATAGGTAATCATTTGACTCGAATCTATAGATATTCCCGAAATCTTTCCAGATATATTAAGGTCTTTGACTTTTACTTTCGACCCAATATTAAATATAAAGGTATAATTTTGTTTTTTCATTTAATTTGATATACTTTTACTCCATTACTAAAAAATAATTTAGCCTTACAATTAGGACATTCATAAGGATCTTCTTGATAAATACTGATATTAAATTCCCACCCATCAAATTTAACGCCACAAACGCATTTAGTTATAAGTAAACATTCATCGTCTGGATTCAAGAAATCAACGCTATTTGTCACATCTATAAAATGATTCATATCTTTATTTCTAATGTCCCACTACCAATAAAATTTTCAATCTTGTTTTTCCCAGAATAAGAGATAGCACTAGATATTCCGCCCCACAATTCATCAACTAATACTTTTAATGGTTTGATGCCTTTGACTTCTTTTACGTTTCCTTCACTATGAGATTTTCTGCTGCCTGATAATTCCTGTTGTTTGTAGCTCGCTGAACCCCAAAACTTATATTCTCCGTTTATTACATTCTCTGACTCTTCTGCCGAACTAAAATATCCTCCTAACATAATTCTATCCGCACCAGTAGCAAAAGCTAACGAAGCATAAGCTGGACACGAAATTCCTCCATCAGCGTAAATAACAGAATTATCATTAGATTCATAACATTCCATAATTTCTGTAATTTGTCCACGATTTACAGAAGTCATAGATTTGGTATCGCACCCAAAACCATTTGCAATTCCGACTCGTAAACCTATATTTTGAATTCCGCGATACAATCTTAATCCTTCATTAGAATGAATATTTCCAACAATAATATTTAATACTTTATTCTCATTCAAATCAGAATTATATAAATCATAAGTAAATCTAACTACACTTTCAAGATATCCATTTGCAGTATCAATTAGAAAATTTCTACAACCCGCTGTATATAATTCTAATATTCTTTGATTGTCATCTAATCCAACTGCCGACCAAATTCTAGAGGAATAATTATAATTATTCTTAAAAATCTCTAATTCTTCTTTAATTGGGCAGAACCTATGTAAACAAACAGACAATCCTAGTTCTAAAGCTGTTTTAACAAATTTTGGACCGCAAATCGCGGCCATTGGACTTGCGAAAATTAAATCCAATCTTTTCGGAATTTCTGAACGACTTTTGACAATTCCGGGTTTGGCGATTAAATTTACATTATTATAATAGATTGATTTACTTTCAAGTATTTTAGGCATTATCTTTTAGTTATTTATCCTAAGTCATCATGGCAAAATTTGCAAGTCATATCAGGCTCATATCCAGAGCAATTATAAAAAACAACTCCGGCATGACCACGCATCCTACAAATAAAATTCCTAATACTTATTGGGTTTCCAAGTAAAAACTTCCACCAATCTTTCGTAAACCAAGCCGCATGAAAAACAGACTGACAAATAGAACATTGGAACTTGGCGTGTTTTAAGTCGTTGTAAAATTCAGAAATTGTATTCATCTTTTAAGTATCTTTCGTATCTCAGTCTCCTTCATTTTTGATAAAAGGTCAATACAAATTTGTAATTCCGCCGCGCCTTTTTGTTTTCCCCAATAATAACTACTATAAATATCTCTCCCTCCAAATTCACATTCACATTTACCAATACATCTGCATTGGTTAATTCTAAGGTCTTTAAGAACTTTAATGATTTGGGATTTATTCATTAGGCTCTTCGATTGGTCCAGCCCATCTAGTTTCATCATCTTCCTTGCCTTTTCCTATCTTAAAAATTAATTCACGGTTATCATTAAACCATAACTCTCTTAAGTCTTGTGTAACTTCTCCTATTGTTAAATCACACAGCCCATCTTTATACCAATAAAATCCAACTTTAGTTGGTTTTGTTTTAGTCCATTTCATATTTAGAATAAAAACATTATTATATCCCAGTTTCTTATGCCTAATAATCTAACCAATTTAGGATGCGGGCCGACTTTCCTTATTTCACTAATTATACTATTAAAACTTTTCAATTTTCTTTGTTTCGTATAGATACTATACCCTAAATCTTGAAGTCTAACAAGACAATTTTTATCTTCTAATCTACAAAATATACTTTTCAAAACATTTCCAACTATTTCTGGCGATTTTCTAGACTTAATAGCTAATTTAGTTCCAAGATTCAATAAAGAAGTTATTCTTAATTTAGCTGTTTTATGATGGTTTCCACATCTTACTAGGAAGTAATAAGACTCAGCATAATCAAATTGTTGTTTATACATAATTTAATAATTAAAATATTCGTATCCTACTTTCATTTGTAGCTCATCCGTCCATTTTTGTAATTCTTCTCGATTACAATCCATTATATCCTTTTTTGGGGGAAGGTGTTCGATGACCGATTTCTGATCGAAATACCGAATCAAGCGGCTCTTAATCTTTTTCGCAGAAATATTACCCGCCCCACCATTTTTAGAGTCTAATTCATTGTTTGTCACGATAACAATCTTCTCAACATTTTTTCTTAACAAGTAATTTAATATTCCATAACTTAGTTCAGTACCAAATAAACTAAGACAATTTTTCAACCCGATATCAAAAAGTCTCATTATATCTGGGACTCCTTCTGTAAGCAGGACACATTTAGTTTTTCCTATAATATCATCATTTAAGTGGCTCGGATAAACGAAATTTTTCTTATCCCCGAAGATAATATACTTAAATTTATCACAATCTTTTTGTAAGGAACGCCCCGAAAATCCTTGTAGTTCCTTTTTTTGTGTGTCCCAAATCGGCCAGCAAAATCTATTTTTAAGCTTCCCCCGAACTTCACCTACTTTTCCACACTCGAATAACCGACATGTTTCCTCACTAATTCCGCGCCCAATTAGATATGAATTATCCGTTTTGTCAATATAAGATAGGAGAGATTTATCGAAAACTTTGGCTTGTTTAATTTTGGGCGAATTATCAGGTTCAGAAATAACAATGTTTCTATCTCCGACAATCTTATCTAATTCTTCTTGCGTTTTCGCCCCCATTACTCTCAAAAGTAATTCATTTATATTAAAAGTTTCCCCAACAACCCAGTCTTTACAAACATTATCTGACGGATATACAGTTACGCTTTGAACGTCGTTTCCGTTTCTCCATTTTGCTTGGGTTTGAAGATAGCTGCCAGCATCTTTTACTTCATAATTAAAAGAAGAAAGGATTGATTTTATCGTTTCTTTATTACATTGTCCAGAAATGTTCATTGTTTAATCTTTAGCTCTACTTCTATAATGTTAAAATAATCATTAACTGGGACACCTTCTTCTCTTAAGTGACCCCTCATATCCTTTTCCGAAAAATATATTGCAGCTTTTTGAATATTTTTAGTACTTGTCCAATTTGAATTAAGATAATCTCCTATTCTCACTGAATTATAGCAAAGTGATTTTGGTTTATTTTTCCATTGTAAAATATACATATTTAATAATAAGTCCTTTCTTCTTGCTGTCTTAAATTTTCTAAACTAACTTCTGTAAATATATCATTACATTCTTTCTTAAAATCAAAACCAGTCAAATAAATTGGAATCTTAGCTTGCCTTAATGCCGCCATGATACAGGCTGGACAATGGTTTGTTTTCTCTCCTAATATCTTGATTATTTCTTTATCTTGAATTTCTTGTTTGCATTCTTCTACGTTTAAATAATCTTCTTCGGGGCGATATTTGTTTATTTGAGGAATAGAAAGAATTAAGTCTTGTAAATTAGTTTGTTTATTTCCTGTGAATTTACACATACCACATTCTCGGCTAGGATTAAGGGTACATCTTTTCTCATGTTTAGATATGGACGCACTCGAACAATTAGCTTTTTTACAGAAATCACAATAATATCGGTTTACTTTTCTGACTCTCATAAACTTCTACAATAAAGATAGGGCATTTACTAAAAAAAGTCAATATTTTTCTGAATCTTTATATCTTCCCTTTCCTGTGCTTCTTGACATGCCTTCCAATATCTTTCCCACAATTCATCTATTTCTCTTAAAGAGTTAAAACTTCCATTACAATTTAATGACATATATTTCTTATTGTTTTTATAATGTTCGATAAAATACCATCTTCTCCACGGCCAGATAAAAAATACATCATCTCCTTTATAATAAAAGGTAAGATAGTTTTTATCAATCTCTAAAAGGTAGAATAGGAATTTTAAGAAAGATACTAAAGATATTAATATAAGTTCGATAAATCAACGACCTCCATTGTATGAATCCATTCCAAGTGGTAAATCTCCATTTTAGATTTAATGGAAGGTATTTAGACATTTTCTTATGTATCTTCGCCTAAGTAGTATATTGTTGGCGTCTCAGATTCCTCATAAATAACTATCGCATACATATTATTTATCCCGCTTCCTTGTTCTATCCAAGGTTTAATCCAGTCTAGAAATTTATCTATTTCATTATCATAGTTCTTTAAATTTGCGCGAGAAGAACAATTCCAAGTATTAGAGATTTTATCATAACTAATGTTTCTATGAGTATTCCTAACTGCAAAATAATAAGACGAACATGAAGTAATCAAATCCCAACGGGAGCATTTGAAAAACTCATGGTTAGACAATTTGACTGGCATTTGTTCAGATTCGCCAAATAGAAATTTTAATACATTCAACACTTCTTCTGGAAGATTATCAGCTTTTATAGAAGCTCCAAAGATTAATTCGGTATACAGGCCCATATTTTGATTATAAGATCAGTAGGATAGAAAGTCAAGGAGAAACTATTTCTGAATTAACCAAACCAACTAAATTATCAACATACTCGTTCCACTTATTTCCGTTATGACTTTTTACCCAGTTAAGCGAATCAATATAATGTATATGTTGTTTTATAAATTCTCGATATTCTTTCGTCCATCTATTTTTAGCTTTCCATATAGGTTTAGGAGAATTATCTAATAAATCAGAAATCCAATTTCTAACGCCTTTAGAATCATAATATATGGAGGCGTTATAGTTATTTTTCTTGCACCATTCGATAGCAAATTCGACCGCTTTTAATTCGCCTCCAATCTGCCATAATTTATTTATATCTCCTTCTAAAATACCTTTATCTTTAAAAATTATTTCTCCAGATAAACTATTTGTATAATCAATAACTACGAAAGCCCAAGAAGCGTTCTTTTGATTGTAACTTCCATCAGTATAGATATTTACAGTACGTCTTTGTTTTAAATCTATTTTCACGACCAAATTATAACATTACTAAGATGAAAAGTAAAGTAGTTATTTCTGAATTGTCCCACTCTATATTGTATTAATCGAATTATTATCTAAAAGAAATAAATTCATAATATACAAAGTATTTAATAACTGGACGGCCCGTAATTACTGTGGAATGTTTCACAATCTTAGTATAAATATAAAACTTAGTTTAATAGAAGACTTATATTTTTCTCGTTCCTCGAAAAATTCCCTACGGGAGTTTAAATACAGAATTTTATTTTTAAATCTCGGACGCGAAAGCGGACGACTCGTAAGAGTTTTCTTGAACATTATTTGTACATAGCGCCGCCAGCATTACTACTTAATTATTTTTGTAAGTTATAGGCGGTTTATTAGTAGTGCTATTTTAATTGATAATAAATTACTTCCTAGTTGGGCGAACGGTGGCAACTAGATATTTCTCATTTACTATGCACCTACGTCATTTAAACGTAATTCCACGGCGGCTACATATTTTTTCTCAATTATTCTTATTATGAATAATCCCCCCATTGGTATAGGACTAATTCCCGCTTGTACTCACAAAGAACTACTGACTAAATTTTAATAAGTCTTTTTTATAATTACTCAAGACTCTTTCTAATATTATTCTATTTTTAGGCTTAACTCTAACTTTTTGTAAATGAATTTCCATTCTGTTTATTCTAGACTTTAACTGTATTTGCAATCTTTCTTTTGCATAACTAGGAAATTCTTTTTGAGAATTGTATAGAGGTTTCCTACTTCTTTTAGGAAGTCCTTCTTTATTATGTATATCTTTATGACAGGAATCGCAAACAGTTTGTAAATCTTTTAGTTCGACATTAAATATATCTCTGTATTTAATATGATGAACCTGTAGATTATTTTCTTTGCTACATATTTAACAGATATTATTTATATCTAACTTCCTTTGTTTCAAATCCTTCCAATGGTAGGAGAGTAAATATACTTCATTATACCACTTTTTATGGTCATTTGTCCAAAATCTCATATATATATTATACCAAAAGCCTCACCTGATTTCACGTCCACTTTTCCCTTACCTATAATATTATCTAATTGACTATTATTTAGAACATTTTCGTTCATATTTGACTTTATCAGAAATTGTAAGTTTTGTCTAGAACTTTCTTTATTTAAATTATTCCACAGAACAATTAACCCCTTTATAGCCAAATTATAATCTATTTCAAAATGAATATATTTATTTAAGGAGTCACGAAAATAGGGCAATGAGAGGACTTTTTGTTCTCCGTGCCTCAAAATGATGCGTTCATACGTGAAAATAGAATAACTCTCGGGATTTTGGTTATATTTAAGCTGGATATTATAATTTTCGAGTTTGGAAATCATAAAGTAAATAGCTTTTCTATACTTAATTTGTTTCCACCACATTTACCATTTGCAGATAAGCTACTACTTACTTGTTTTTGCCATATACATTTAAAATCATCCGGCATATTATATTCACTAATAAATATTTCGTGTCCAATTAATTTCATTTGTCGCACCCAATTATAAAATACGCTATAATTAAATCCATCCTTATACTCTGTTGTCCCTTGATATGGAATATCACAATAGATTATACTGTTTTCTGGTATATTCAAATCTAAATAACTTTTATTATTAAATTGGATTCCTTGTAAATTTGGAACTTGATTCATTATATTATTATAAGCTTCGGCTTGATAGTCTCTAATTGTTCCTAATTTAGTTTTTGTTTTCCCAGCATATCCGCCAAACCATTTTCCAGAATATGAACAATTAAATCCTACATAACCAACAAACCAAGGGTCATAGTCATCTTTATTATCTCGAATTCTATTATATTCTTCCCGTGAAATATCTTTTTTTGGAATCCATCCCTCTTGTAGTTTAATCCACATTTTAATTAAATAGAAATTTATATCATTAGCTATCCTATTTCCATTTACTTTGTCAATTAAATTACAGCCCCCACAGAATGGTTCGACATACCATTGATTTTCTTTTCTATCTTTAAGAATAATAGGCAATATTTCTTTGGCAAATCTATTTTTAGACCCCATAAACTTCATAAGGAGTATTATTCAACTATTTGTGTAAAATGTAAAGAAGAATCTTTATTATACATAACATGACGATTAAAAACGCCAAAAACCTTATTATTCAATATTTTCACGAAAATTCAAACAAAGACTCAATCTCGTTTGATGAATTGAATTCTTTTATTAAAACAACCGACGATAAAAATGAATGTCTTACTTCTATTTTAGGGGCATTGGTTATGTTGGTTAATGAGAATATTCTATATCTAAATCCTCTTAGCGATGTTTCTAATCCTAAAACTTTAATTTGGGTCTTAATTAGTAAATTAGATGAAATTGAAAAAACTCTAAAGATTTCTGGTGAATTAGCGGCGCAGATAAATTCAATCGTATCAGACTTCTCAGAAGCCACCGACACCCCTCAGATTATGCCGAATGGATTAGAAATTACTCAACAGGAAATTATGGTAATTCTCGATATGTTAAATATGTACGCCTCTCAGGAAGACAGCGAACCGGAAGTTGAAGAAGAAAAACCCAAGAGTAACAAGAAATAAATTAAATTAAAATTTAGTATTGACAAAACTTAAAATATAATCTAAACTAATAATTATGACTAGTCAAGGAAGGTTTCCAATTGCTTGTGCGGGAAATGCTAGGGTGGGGAAGGACACTTTATTTGTGTGTCTTAAAACTATATTAAAAGAATATAATATTGAAGTCGAACAGTTTTCACTTGCAAATATACTTAAATCAGACCTAAATAAATTTCTTATTGAGAAGACTGGCATTTCTTCATATACAATAGATGAAAAAGAGAAAGAGATAATCCGTCCTTTATTTGTGGAATACGGCCAAATTCAAAGGTCATTAAGTCAAGGCAAATATTGGAGTTCGTTATTGACAACCCCAATTAAAAATAGTTTAGAAAGTGGATTATTGCCTATAATAACGGACGTTCGATATCATGTATATCCAGAGGATGAGTATTTCTGGCTTAAAAATGTTTTGGGTGGGGAATTAGTCTATATTAAAAGAACATTAGAAAACGGGAAGGAAATTCCACCGCCAAATAAAATGGAAGCGGAGAATAATCCTAAATTAGATAAATTAGCAGATTATCACTTAAATTGGCCAACGACCAGTGATGAAAATGTGAGATTAGATTATACCAGAGTTCAACTCGCCCCCTTAATAAATAAGATTATCAATGCTTAAATTAGATTCTCTCACGGATGAAAAATTGGTAAAACGTATTAAATCTAAATTCTGCTCAAAATCAATGGAAATTCTGATAGACCGACATAGCGATATATTTAGAAAAGCCATCCATCAATATCATAAGAATCATCCTGAAACGAACGTGGACGATCTATTAGATGATTTATATATCATATTTAATCGAGCCGTAGAAACATTTAATTTCAATAAACAGACGAAGTTCACAACTTGGTTATATTATCATTCTCGCTGGGGGGCATTAAATACAAATAAACAATACGGTAAAACTTATTCATTAGAGAATACCGAGATTGATAAAATCCACCAGAGTCAGGATAAATGGCAAAATTTTAGTAATAATGTTCATGATATAAATATTTATTGTCTCCAAATGCTTGGAAAGCTAGAGGATAAAAGAATAGCAACAATATTCAAGATGCGCTATCTAGACGGTTCAGATAAAGGAAATAGAGTCAAAAGTTGGAATCAAATTGCCCCCAAATTAGGTATCTCGATTTCCTATGTTATTTTATTACACCAGAAGGGATTAAAGTTTTTACAAGCTAAATTAAATAGTAATACTATCTGTGATGAGATTTAAAAAAGTATGAATAAATTAACCAACTCAATCTTTCGCTCTTTATACCACGAAAATATCAATAGTAATTTCGTATTTTCACCTGCTAGTTATTTAGAGGCAATTAATAATCTTTGCTTATGTCTTAAAGGAGATAATTTAAAAGAAGTATTAGATAATTTAGAAATTGAACAATCCGACTTATTAAAATACATTAGAGATTATAAAGAGAACCTGACTTTAGAAACATATAATACTTTATTATATTCTCAAGAATATTGGGCGGCACTTAATTATGAAGTAACTAATCAACTTCAAGAACTCGGGTCTAATATAGAGTCACTAGATTTTAAGGATGTTTTATCTGTAGTAAATAGAGTAAATAATCTAGTCTCCGAAAAAACACATAATAAGATAAATGATTTAATTTCGGCCCGAGATATTAATGAATTTACTAAATTTATCATTCTTAATTGCGTATATTTCAAAAAAGATTGGTTATATGAATTTGACAATAAATATTATCCAGAACCTTTCTACGGAACTAACACCGAAAAGAAATTAGAATATCTCTGTAAACAAAATAATTTTCATTTTTATGAAGATTCAGAATTAGATATAGTTGAAATTCCATATAAAGATTCGGATATTTGTTGTTATTTATTTGTGCCAACCAAAGATAAGACTGTCTTTGATATAGTAGATAATTTAACGGAAAATTATAACAAAATTAACCTAATTAAAAGGGATTGCCCGGTTCACCTAACTGTTCCGCCATTTAAAACTGAATCTACTTTCGGATTAAATGATGCAACGGAAATCGCTGGAGTAAAGAATATATTCCAATATAATAAAGATTGGAAACTAGTTGATTTTGAAAAGCTATTGCCAGAAACAGTTTTAAAAGTAGATAAGATTGTTCAAAAAACTTATTTTGATTTTACCGAAAAGGGAACAGAAGCAGCGGCGGCTACAGCGATGTTGATTTGTGTGTCAGGTTGTATGATAGGTGGATTTACTATTCCTCCTAGAATTAAATACATCCGGGCCGATAAACCATTTCTTTATGTTTTAGCTAATAGTAAAAATAAAAATGAACCATTATTTATGGGAGTAGTGAATAATTTATAATATGGAAATAATAAACACTAAAAACAACAGAAAAGAAGAAATAGATACTAATAAACTAGACGATTATTTATCTCTACAATTAGAACACCAAGAAGATACAGTTAAATTTTATAAAAAATATGGAATGTATATCTGGGCATTTACTTTAGATTCTGAAGGTCGTGGCGGCGCATTTTATAATCTACCAGAGAAAGAAGAAGAAAAGATGCTATTTGTTGATAATATGAAAGAAAAAATTGAACATTTAACCAATGGAGCATTTACTTTAGCTGTAAATCCGAATTTTAAAAAATAAATATGGAAAATAATAATACAAACAATAAACCAAAATATCAAAAGAACGAAAATGAGATAGGATGTGCCTTCAGTAAGTCCAATGATAAAGGCGCGGAATATTTATCTATCAAATTAACTATAGATGGAGAAGATATTTATCTTAAGGGGTTTCTCAATGGGGGCTGGTCGGAAGAATCTAATCGTCCGAAGTGGCTTATCTTTAAATCTAATTCTATCCCTAATCCTACTTCAAAAGAAACATTTGGATGACGCGATAAATTAGATTGACAAAAACAGAAAAAGAAGATAATATAAAAATATATGAAAATTTGGCCCTTTAATAAAATCTTTAGACCAAGTAAAAAAGATTTATCAGAAACTCAAAAAATTGATTTAGATGAACAATTGGCCGCAACGATTTTATATCCTGAAATGTCTAAATGTTGCAAAAATTCAGAAATAGATAAAGAAGATCATGTTTGTGGATGCAGTAATTCTGATTAAAATATGATTGATAAATTACAAGCAAATAAATGGCGATTCTTACCCAAGATATCATATTGTAATTTTAGAAAAAAATATTCAAATTTAGGCGATTGCTTTAAAAAATGGTTTAGCATCCAAAGATTTTGGGGTGGCAGAATTATTGAGATACAAATAAAACATCATCAATTATCATTAGATTTTCGTAAAAATTGGATCTCCGATATGTGCTACCCAAATGTAAAATAAATTAACAACAAAAAAAGAAAAACAAAATTATGAGTGAACAAAATAATAATACAAATAAAGAAAAAACAGATTGGAAGAGTCTAGAGATTGGTTGTCTCTGGGAAAAGGAGGCCGCTTCTGAACGTAGATATTCTGGCGAATTAGTTCTAGACGGTAAGAAGATGAAAATCCTTGCTTTCCCAAATAGATTTAAGGATAATGACAAGAAACCTGATTTTAAATTATATATCGCGCCCGAATGTTTGGTTGAGTATAAGACTATTTTGGCGAATAATGTCGTGACAGTAAAAACTCCGCATACGACAAATAAACCTGTTGTTACCAAGAAAGTCGCACCCGAACCCGAAAAGGTTGCAGCCGGAAATACTGATAATGATTTTTAATTCACATGAATATTAAATTTATTCCAACACATATTGAAACTGGCGGTAGGTATGACGAAGATAAGGAGATGGCAGAAGAATACGGTTATAATAAAATCAACTATAAGGAAATCATTCTACCATCTAAAAATGAATATGTTTTAGTAATTTAAAAATATGTTAAATCGGAATTTTATTGATGGAAAATTTGGTATCTGGGGTCATGATATTGGAGATTTAGTTTTAGTAGATGCTTCCGTATCAAAGAAAAATGTTATTAGTTTGGGAGTAGATTCTTAAATATGAAAATAAAATTAATATTACCATTCTTAATGATTGGTCTATGCTCTTATGGAGATGATTTATCGGTATCTAATCTAACTATGTCTGGGAGGGTGAGTATTGGAAGGACCAATATTTTCCAAAGTATGGACATTGGAATTACTCGTGTTATGGATAGAGGGGAAAAGAGCAAAGCTTGGATAAATATAGCGCAAGTTGATTCTTGGCCGAATTGGACAAAAGCTGGAGAATGGTGGGCAAACACTGGTATTAATGATTGCGTGACAGAAATTAGCTGGTTGAATAATTCAAACAAATCAAGCCAAGTTCTTCAACATGTCGGAGAAGAAACATTATATATCGAGTTGCTAAAGAATAAAACTTCATTAGTAAGAATATCCCCATTAGAAGAAGCCACCTTTTCCCTTCGTCGGGAGGACGGCACAATTTTATTTGAATTTGATAAAGAAGGAAACTTATTTCTTCGTGGTAATATTAAAACAAATTGGAACAAATCTAGATTAGATTTAATATATCATGAGAACTTTGAAAATGGTATAAAACCAGATAATTGGGAAAATTGGAATCAAGAATCTTCAATCTCTTGGAATTATACAAATTCTCCTTTGAAAGATAATGTCAGCGCGGCATTTTCAGATAAAGATTTATATTCTATGGGGGCATTTTATCGTTTCAATCTAAATGAAGATAAAATAATGCTTAATTTTAAATTCAGATGTTTATCTTTCCCGCCATCAACAATGGAAATTTGTGATTTATATTATTCTGACGGAATAGGTCGCGGAGAAGAAATTTGTGATATTTATTTATATCCTAATGGCCAACTTTTATTAAGTATGTTGAATTCTCCCATTAGAACCACATCACCAATCCCGGTTAATCAAACAGTAAATGTTTGGATTCGTTATGAACGAGGAGTAAACACTTATGGTTCTGTTGCTTGGTCATTAGATGAAACCGAACCCACTTCTGGAGCAAATTTTAATTTCATGACTTCTAAAAGCAGTAATTTCCCAATTAATTCATTTTTATTTGGGCCGGTTTATAATGATATTGTTTTCATGTATGATGAGGTTAAATTATATAGAATTCGCTAAAAATTAAATGATAAATAAACTTATATTTGAAGGGCCGATAAATAAAATATGATAAATGGAGATAATTTTGCTTTAAATGTACCTTATAATTCAGTTTCGTTCGGCCAGTTGGGAATACTAATTAGTAGAGAATTACATAAAAGAAATCTAAATCCATGTATATTTCCTATATCTGGGCAAGCGGATTTAAGTTGCCAAACTGATTTATCACCTGAATTCATTCAATGGTTTCAAAATAATGCACAAAAAGCATTAAAGACTCATAAAAGAGAAAATCCTACATTAAAACTATGGCATTTAAATTCTAGCTTAGAATCATTAAGTAATGAGCAAACCTTATTAACATTCTGGGAATGCGATAATCCAACCGCTGAAGAATTAAATATTATTCGTAATAATAAAAAAGTTATAGTTACAAATCAATACTGTAAGGATATTCTAGAAACTTATGGCTGTAAAAATATTGTTAAAGTTCCCCTTGGATTTGACAAATATAATTTTAAGAAATTAGATAAGAAATATTTTGACGATGGACGAATTTCATTTCTATTACCCGGAAAAGTTGAGTTAACACGCAAAAGAACGGCCAAGGTTATCCAAGCTTGGGTCAAAAAGTATGGAAATAATACTAAGTATTTCCTAAATTGTATGACACACAATCCGTTCATCCCGCCCGATCAATTAGCTAATTTATATAATCAAATTCTTGGTGGAAAACATTATAGTAATGTCCAATTTCTTGGATATATGCCGCATAATTCTCAAGTGAATGATTGTATTAATGCGAGCGAAATTGTTTTGGGAATGGGCACTGAAGGATGGAATATACCTCTTTTTTCAGCACTAAATTTATCAAAGCATGTTGTAGCTCTTAATGTTGCAGGTCACAAAGAATATTGCGATAATTCAAACAGCGTTCTTTTGAGTCCATCGGGCAAAATCCCGATTTATGATCAAATGTTTTTTCATCAGGGACAAATTTTCAACCAAGGAAATTGTTTTGATTTTTCAGATGACGAATTTTTAAGCGCATGTGATGTTGCCATTGAAAGAGTAAAATCTAATCCTTTAAATACTGAGGGAGCTAAATTACAAGAAAGATTTAGTTCTGAATTAATGGTAGATAATATCTTAAAAGAAATGTAAATGGAAATTAAACCAAAATCCAGTCTAAGAATTAAAGCCGACCGAGCTAAAAAATACCGATGTAAAAATTTAATCGTTGTTTTAGAAAATCCCAAGACTATCGAAAATGTTGCGTCAACTTTAAGAAATATTGATGCTTTGGGCGCGGAGAAATTATATGTAATTGATGGATATAATTTATTACCCGGCAAATGGCCCGAATTAAGAGAGCGAAATTCTTTAAAGAAGATATCAGCATCAGCGTCAAAATGGGTCTATACCAAGACATTCAAAAATACCACCGAATGCCTTTCTCATTTAAATAAAAATAAATTTAATTCTATAGTAACTTCGCCCCATATTAAAGGTAAAAATAATATAATTCTTGAAAATGGTAAATATACCGATAAAAGACTCGCTATTTGGTTTGGAAATGAAACTAATGGAGTTAGTGAGGAAGCTGTAAATAATAGTAGATTATGTATTCAAATTCCAATGGGAGGAATAATTGAATCTTTAAACCTAGGAACATCCACTGGAATAGTTTTATATGAAATAATCAAGCAAAGAAGGAATTATAAAAATGCAAAGCAAACCATCTGATATTATTCGGGATTCTAACGGCAAATTTTCGGTGCGGAAAACCATCTTTTTGCTTTGGGGATTTACTACATTGTTAATCTGGTTATGGTTATCATACATAAAGAATGAATTACAACCATTACCCGATTCGATTCAATGGATTTTTGGAATTTTAGGCGGGACATATATTGGTGGTAATTATTTAGAAAAGAAAAAGATAACAATAAAGGAATAACATGCAATTAAATATAACGGCAAATCAAAATGGTCAAGAAGTATTAGATGAATTTAAGGTTAAAGTAACATCTAAAGGAATTGATGGCGGTAAATATGTCATTGAAGTACAAAAATCTAATGGAGATTGGGTAGAAATCGGGCCAGAAAAATTAAGATTAAGTTTTAGTAAGGAATAAATTGCCAGAATATTTGTTTGAACATCCTGAAACTAAGGAAGTTAAATCAATAATTTTAAGAATGACCGAACCCCATATTTATGAAGAAAATGGGGTAAAATGGAATCGTATTTTTTGTTTGCCTCAAGCTTTAATTGATAATAAATGGGATGAAGATTCCCCCCAAGATTTTGTAAGAAAAACTGGATCAAAGAAGGGGACTTATGGGGACATTTTAGATAAAAGTAAAGAACTTTCCATAAAACGCGAAGAAAAATATGGTCGGGACGATGTGAAAGAAAAAATGTACTCAGACTACGAAAAAAAACGCGGAAAGGGTTTTGAGCATCCGCAGAAGAAAAAAGAACGCATCGAAAAAATGAAAAAAGAAGGTATTAAGCTTAAATTTAAGAAATAAATTTTTAACCTACACTTTAATATTCCCGCCCAAGTCAAAATTAAATATTTTGATTTTTTTCTTTCTTTAAATGGAAAAAAGATGTAATATATAGATACCTGATTTATGGAGATTGACCCAATTTTTACTAACGATTTATCTAAAGAAATTTACGAAACAACTTATAAATATGGAGATGAAAAAAATTATAATGATACTATAGAAAGACTTGCACAAGGAGCTTGTTCTATTGAGGTTAAAGAAAAACAAAAAGAATTTTATGAGAAATTTAAGTTCTTATTACATGATTTTAAATTTACTCCGGGTGGAAGGACGATAGCTAATCTTGGAATTCCAGATAGAAACGGAACAACCCTTTATAACTGCTTTATTAATGTTACTACAGACATAGGAATAGAAGACCCAGACTCTATTGTTGGTATTTATGATATGCTGCTTCGACAAGCTCTCACATTAAAGAGTGAGGGTGGGTATGGGACAAATTTCTCTTGGATTCGCCCGAAAGGTAATTTTATTTATGGAATAGGAGTAAGAACTCCGGGAGTATTAAAATTCATGGAATTATGGGATAAATCTTCAGAGATTATCACATCCGGGTCAGAAACAAAAACCGATGGCAATAAAAAGGGAGAGAAAATTAAGATTAGGAAGGGAGCACAAATGGCCGTATTAGATATTTGGCATCCCGAGATTGAAGAATATATTATCGCAAAGCAGACTCCGGGTAGATTGACTAAATTTAATATATCTATAGGAATTACCGAAGGTTTTATAAAAGCGGTTCAAAACGATAAAGATTGGGATTTAATTTTTCCAGACACCAAACATCTAAAATATAAAAAAGAATGGAAGGGCGATATTGAAGATTGGATAGAAAGAGGTTATGAAGTAGTTATACATAAAACTATTAAGGCAAAAGAATTATGGAATAAAATATTAAAATCAACTTATAATCGGGCCGAACCCGGAGTGATTTTTTTAGATTTAGCTAATAAACTAAATCCAATTGGATATTGTGAAAAAATTAGGTCTTCAAATCCCTGTGGAGAAATTCCAAATTCAACAGGGGTATGCAATTTAGGTTCAATTAATTTAGCCAAATGTATTAAATTTATAAACAACAAACCAGAATTCAATTTCGATTTATTCTTAGAATTAGTAAAATTAGGAATTAGATTCTTAGATAACATCAATGATATTTCTTCTACTCCATTGCCAGAATACAAGAAAGCAGCCGTAGAAAAACGGAGAATTGGACTTGGAACTTTTGGATTGGGTTCTCTACATTATATATTAGGTATAAAATTTGGTGGAGAAGAATCTTTACAGCTAATTAAAAAAATATATAAATTAAAAGCTGAAACAGAAATTCTATATGATGCTGAATTAGGTAAGGAAAAAGGAAGTTTTCCTTTATTTGACAAAAATAAATATTTTAATTCTTTCTGGTGGAAAAATTTAAGAATCTCTCACGAAATAAAAGACCAAGTTGAAAAAATAGGTCATATGAGAAATAGCCATAGGTCTATGAATGCCCCAACTGGAAATACTTCCGTTCTTTGTAATAATGTATCAAGTGGTATTGAACCCGTTTTTATGAAAGAGTACGTTAGATGGGTTATTGTCCCAGAATCGGAGCGGGCAGAATTAAGAAAACTAGGATTTGAATTCTGTAATTTTATCAATGGAGAATGGGGCGAATCTAAACATATGAAATTTGCTATGCGTGGCGACGAGCAAATCCTTAAAGGCTCTTTTAATGGGAAAAACTATGAAATTGATAAAAACAGAGGTTTGGTTAGAGCTAACAATATTGAAGATTATGGATGGAAACTTGCCAAAGAAATTTATAAAGAAAATATTGAAAAAATGGAAAAACAGGGAATCTTTTGTACAACTAATGATTTATCTGTTGACGACCATTTAAATACATTAAGCATTATTTCCAGATACACAGACCAAGCCTGTTCAAAAACCGTAAATATTCCTAATAACTATTCTTTTGATAATTTTAATAAAATTTATTTAGAAGCTTGGAATCGTGGAATTAAAGGAATAACAACATATAGAGACGGTACAATGACCGCTGTATTAGAGGGTAAAAATAATGAATTACAAATTAAAGAAAATCATGCCCCAAAACGCCCCAATAAGTTAAAGTGTGATATTCACTTCTCAATTTGTGATAAAGAACAATATTATGTCATTATTGGAAAGCTAAATTCACCATATGAGGTATTTACAGGGTTAAATCATTATAAAGGAAATCATATTATTCCTACCAACTGGAAAGAAGGAGAGCTAATTAAAGAATCAAAGGGTAAATATTATTTATGTAATGGAGAATGTAAAATACTATTAACAAATGGACATACAGATCATAACTGTGATGCGTTAACTAGATTAGTATCAGCAAATCTTCGTCATGGAGTTCCTTTAGTATTTTTAGTTGAACAATTATTAAAGAATGAAGGTGATATGTTTGTTTTTAGCAAAGTAATCGCCAGAATTCTCAAAAAATATATTAAAGATGGTACTAAGGGGAGCGGTAATTGTCCAGAATGTGGTTCAAAAGACTTAATTTATAAAGATGGTTGCATATCTTGTTTATGCTCGTGGTCAAAATGTTCTTAATTTCCGTATTCTACCCTACAATTTCCCCTTATTTATTTGTGTAAATACATCTAAATTCACAAATAATTAAAGATATCTGTGTAAATATATATGCAGATTAACAATTTAATATTATTTAATAATGCCGGATTCAGAAAAATACGAAAGATTTGAAATGGAATTAAAGGAATTCAGGGAAATTCTAATAAGAATTGAAAAAAGACTTACAGGCGATATGTCCAGTAATGAACCCGGTCTTTTGGAAGATATGAGAACCCTCAAAAGGGACGTTAAATTTATTGAAAGTAACATTCAAAGTATAAATACCACCATTAGTGGCATCCAAGGAGTTAACGCCCAAGAACATATAAATACATTAAATACGGAAGTAAAAGAATTAAAAGAAAAAATCGGACATTTGTATAGAGATAAATACGTATTTTATGGGGCGATGTCAGTACTAATTATACTTGGACAGAAATTATTGGACTGGATAGTGGGTAAATTATAAGTGTAAATAGTATATTATGATACCGACAGAATTGGTTAGTTTATTTGGTGGCGCTGCGTCCGGCTTCTTTTTTCGTTATTTGGCTGAGAAAAGCAAAGATGAAAAAGCTAAATTTGATAGAATGATGCAAGCTATTGATAAAACAGATTCTTCTGCCGATAAAGCCGCAGATAGGACTAAGGACGATGTTCACGGAAATTGGACAAGGCGTTTTATTATTATGTTTGTTCTTTTTGGTTGCATTTTAGCTCCCTTTGTGTTAGCTATGCTAGATAAACCAATTATCACCGAAGTAACAACTCCTACTCGTAACTTTTTTGGAATATTTGAATGGGGTGGAAATACTAGATTTTATCAATTGCCATCTTACCTTTTGTCTAAAGAGGTTTTAAGTTCACTTATTGCGATCATAAGTTTTTATTTTGGTTCATCCGTTGCTAAGAGATGATATGAAAAAATTATTGTTCTTATTGCCCTTAGTTATATTGTTAATCTCTTGTAAATCTACGGGTTTATCTCCAATTAATAAGAAATATTTGTCTGGGGGTCAGACAAAATCTGCTGAATATATTTCTACTACTAACACAGTATTCCTAGTCCAACCCTCAAAGACAATTACAGTAGAAATTCCTAAAGAATACATTGAAAAACATGTAAATTCTAGTAATCTATTAAGAATAGAAGTAGAAATTCCAGCTATTACAAATACTGTCAAATTAATAGATAATAAACCCAGATTAGATAAATCATTCTATTCCAGTGGGAGTTTTTTAATGTTATATTACGGTGGAATTGCGGCTGTTTTTAGCGTTGGATATTTAATCTGGAAATACTTTTTTAAGAAAAAAAATCTTGCAAAACCCAAGAATCTAGTGTAAAATAAATTGAAGATTGAAATTAAGTAAATCTCCATTCTTGGATAAAGAACTGACATATAAAATAGTAAGCTGATAAAAAAGCCGAAAACTCAAAGCCCTCTGGTCAGTCAACATTACCGAAAATTATAAAATAGAGGGTATTTTTCCTCTTGACTTTTTAACCTAAATCTATTAAGATTAATCTATGAGAATAATAAAATTCCGAGTTTGGAATAATAAAACTAAAAAATGGATTCATGGGCCGAATGAAAATCCCAGTTTGGATGGATGTAATCTATTTGGAGAATGTATTCTTTTAGGCGAATTCATGTGTGTTTCTTTAGATGAATTAAATGATTGCGTCCCTTTGCAATTTACCGGATTAAAAGACAAGAATGGGAAAGAAATATTTGAGGGAGACATAGTAAAAGATTTAGACAGCGATAAAGGGGTAATTCAATTCGATAATGGTAGTTTTATCGTTAAATCTAACATTGTGATACCCTTTTGGTCTGTTCTTGAAATAAATGGGGCGGTTTGTCCTAGGATTCTTAAATCTGATGCATTTGAGATTATTGGTAATATTTACGAGAGTCCCGAATTATTAAAATAATGAATAAAGTTCTTATACTTGGAAGTCATGGTATGGGAGACAGCATCCAATCGCTCCAATGTGCCCATTTCGTATCTAATCAAACAGGTAAAGAAAATGTAGATGTAATTTCTTGTACAAGAGATGAAGTATTCCACCCCCTTAATCACTTATTTGGCGATTTATTTGAATTATTCCAACATCCTAAAAAAGAAACTTGGGGACATGATAATTATATACTAAATAACCAATCAGAACTTGAATCTCTTTCTTATTATAACGAGATTTATTATTCAATCCCAGATTTACTTTATCATCACCCCTTAGCTTTTGATTACCAAAAATATAATACAAACCCACAACTAATCAAACAAACTAGATTATTGGCCCATAAATATAAACCAACTAAGAGAGTCTATCTTGGATTATGTAGCTCGACAGACGGATATTTATACAATAATATTAGTCAATTAATTAGAAGATTAGGGCAGGAATTGCCCGATTTTGAATTTTATTTCCCGAATGTTAAAGTTTGGGCGGACAAAATGATGGATTATGATGATTTATCCAATATGCCGTCCAACGTTACAATTCATGAGAATCCTAATTTTTGTGAGTCGTTAGAAATAATGAAGACTTGTTGTTACGGAGTTTATACCTGTAATGGCCCGTCTCATTCCGCATTTCAACTAGGACAGCCCCGACTCTTACTTGACCCACAATATAACAAAGTATTATGGTGCGCCCGTTGGCGCGAAGATATGAGCGAATGCGTTGATATTAATACCTCTGTTACCGATGTTGTTAATATAGTTAAATCCAACCTTTTAGTTCCTTCTACTACTTTAATTCCAAGGCAAAAGGTTTTAGATATCTTAATTAAGAATGATTATCAGGTAGATTGGAGGAAAGAATTATTATGGAAATATTAAAACATAAATGTAAAGAATGGAAAGGCGATGTTAAAATTATTCCAGATTGTAATTGGTTATGGGGTACACATTTAGAATATTGTGATAGAGAAATTAAAGATAAAAATGGTGGGACAACTAAAGACTTTTGGACCTTAATGGATGATACATCTCAAACTTTCTCGATTTGGACGGAAAAACATTGTCCGTTTTGTAAGATAGAATTGAAAACTTTAATATTTAAAGAATAATTATGACAATTCCACTTCCACCGCCACGATATAAATACGAATATATTATTTCTGATAACATAAATGATTTTAGAAAACAATTTACGTTTCTTTATGAAGAAGGATATGCAATTGATACAAATACTATAAAACTAATTCAAAAGGCGAATGGTTTGCAGAATTTTATAAGATAAAGATATGAGATTACTCTATGAAAATAGGTCGGTTCAGGACCAAAAATTTATACGAAAAGTTTGTAATTATATATTAGATCAACCCATAGAAGAAAAAGAAAAATCGGACCAATTTTGTGGGATTTATGTTGAGGGACGGGATAGAGATATTAACACCTCAGAAGATTTTGCCTCTTTATATTCTTTTAAGTGTTTCTCAAGATACGATTATCCAATATATGTTTTTTGTAGAAGTAATAAAAATTGGATGAACGGAGATTTTGCGACTATAAGTAGAGTAAATTTCATACAGATTCCACCGTTAAATTCATTGGACGAATATACAAACTTCTGTACTAAAGAATTATATCATAAGATTTCCAAAGATATTAAATATGCCGTTACATTACAACCAGATGCGGCATTATTACGAAATGGATGGGAAGATGAATTCCTAAAAAATAATTGGGTATATTTAGGCAGCCCTTGGACTCACGCTCCATCAATTGAATATCAAGATAATGATGGAGAATGGAAAGATTTTCTCGGGCCGGTTAGGGTAGGAAATGGCGGGTTCTCAATTAGAGATGTCAACTTTTGTCGGGCCGCGTCAATATATTATGGGAATTATAAATTAAGAGAAAAATTTGCCCCAAATAACAAAATTCCACCAGAAGACCTTTTCTACTCAACAATTGCAAAATATTTAGACGGCAATATGCCAACGGTAGAACAAGCGAGTCAATTTTGTTGTGACCCTCTTACTCCAGAAATATTTAATTCTAATAACAAACCATTTGGATTTCATTATTATAGTAGTGGATAATTATAAACAAGATATCGAAAACTTTATTAAATCAATGATAGAAAAATATGGAACGCTTCCAAAAGCGTGTTATAATCTTAATGAATTTAATAATAAGGTAACTTATGCTGGACCTAGTTTTGACGAGAAAGAATTAAATGTCGCTATTGAGAGCTTATTATTTGGTAAATGGCTAAGTTCTGGCGAAGCAGTTCATCAATTTGAGCTAGAATTCTCAAAGAAATTTGATAACCGTTTTTCTTTAATGGTGAATAGTGGTAGTAGCGCAAATCTGATTATGATTGCCGCCCTTAAAAAGCATCTTAATTGGCAGGATAATGACGAGATAATAGTATCAGCAGTTGGATTCCCAACCACCACGTCTGCATTAATTCTCAGTAATTTAAGACCAGTATTTATTGATATTGAATTTGATACTCTTAATTTTAATGTTGGCTTGATTGAGTCTAAAATTACTGATAGAACCAAAGCAATATTCATAAGCCCCGTTTTGGGAAATCCGCCCGATATGGATAAAATTATTGATATCTGCAATCAATATAAAATTGTTCCCATTTTAGATAACTGTGATTCATTAGGTAGTAAATGGAGGGGCAAATATTTAAATGAATATTCTATAGCATCTTCCTGTTCATTTTTTCCAGCCCATAATATGACTACCTGTGAGGGTGGAATGATTTCTACGAATAATCAAGACTTAATAAATATTGCTAGGAGCATGGTAAATTGGGGGCGAGAATGCTACTGTATTGGTGCGGCAAACCTATTACCCAGAGGAACTTGTGGGGCTAGATTTGCTAAATGGCTTCCAAATCAAGATCTAATACTCGACCACAAATATATTTATTCTAATATTGGATATAATCTTAAACCATTAGATCTACAAGGGGCTATTGGATTAGAACAATTGAAGAAAATTGATGGTTTTAATGGTAAGCGATACGATAATAAAGACTTGATTGAACATTTATTTTCTACATTTATAAAGGATATAGGATTCGCTGGATATCTAGAACATTCCACTTGGATTCCATTTGGAGTTCCAATTATTTGTAAAACTAAGGAACAAAAATTAAAACTCACTAGATATTTAGAAAAAAATAATATCCAAACTCGCAACTATTTTGCTGGTAATTTATTACTACATCCTGCATACTCTCACTTAGATGATTATAAAAAATATCCTAACGCTAATCAAGTTTTAGAAAAAATCTTTTTCGTGGGATGTTCTCCTACTTATTCGGAACAGCATATAAACTATATTGAGAGGATATTAAAAGAATATAATGACTAAGATACTTCTAACTGGCGGAGATTCTTTTATTGCTGAGTCTTTATGCTCCTATCTAATTAGTCAAAACCACGAAATCTCCAAACCTGCACGACAAAACTTAGATGTTACTAATTCATCTCAATTAAAAGATTATCTTTCTTGGTTTAAACCAGATTACGTTGTTCATACTGCTGTTTCTGGCGATGGGTCGAATAAAGATACCCGCCAAGATTTTAGAAATAACATTTTAATGACCCTTAATCTTCTAGATAATAAAGATCTTTATAAAAAAATCATCTTATTGGATTCGGGCGCATCATTTGATAGAGGGACCGATATTTTTAATCGAAAAGAAGCTGATTATCATTCAATTCCCGAAGACAAATATGGCTCTGCCAAATATTTTCAAACCAAACTATTTCAGAAAAATCCTCAAGCAATTAACCTACGAATCTTCAATGTTTTCGGTCCATTAGAAAAGGATTCTAGATTTATTAAAACTACCATTAGGAAATGTCTAAATAATGAAGATGTCCATATTTGGGCCGACCAATTCTTTAGTTTTTTCTCAATTCAAGACTTTTCAACACTAATTACGCACCTTATAAACAATCCCCCAAAAACTTACTTTGACCTGAATTGTTGCTACCCTGATTATTTTAAGCTTTCTCATGTTGCCAACATGATTAAAAAATTAACCAAATCAAAAAGCAAGATATTTATTGACAAAGAATCAGAATTAAACTATAATGGTAATGGGGATAAATTGTATAGTATGGAATTAAATTTATTAGGAATGGAGAGAAGTTTAAGAGAGATTATAAATGTCGGATAAAATTAAATTATCAGATTTTGTTGCCGATTTCTTGGCTTCTAAGGGGGTTAGGTATATTCATATGGTTGTGGGTGGCGGAGCGGCATCATTAAATGACTCTTTTGGCAAACATCCTAATCTTCAATATATTTCTTATCACTCAGAAGCAATTGGGAGCTATTCTGCTTTTGGAGAAAGCAAATATACAAATAAACCATCCATTTTAAATGTAACCTCTGGCATTGGCGGAGTAGCAGCTTTGCCCGGAGTTCTAAGCGCGTGGGATGATTCTGTTCCAATGTTGATCATATCAGGAAATGTAAATTTTAACCAGACCGCCCGTTATTATAAATTACATAAGAATCTTAATCTTAAACAAGTCGGCATCCAAGATAATGATATAATTGAAATAGTTAAGAACATAACTAAATATGCTGTTACTCTGGAAAAAGCAGAAGATATTCTATATGAATTAGAAAAATGTTGGTATCTATCTACAGAAGGAAGACCTTCTCCAGTTTGGCTAGAAGTCCCGGCGAATTTGGCGAATAGTTTAATAATCCCAGAAGAATTAAAACATTTTAATCAAAGAAATATAGACATAAAAATGCCATTCAATATTGATGATATAATAAAATTGCAAAATATACAATCAGATATAATAAGTTATCAACGCCCTTTGATTTTGGCTGGGGGTGGAATTAGGCAAAGCAATTCTGTCAAAGGATTTAATCAATTTATAAACAAATATCAGATACCATTTGTTAATACTTTCCTAGGGTGTGATTTAACAGATTACGATAATCCATTAAATTTAGGTACGATTGGAGTGAAGGCAAAAAGGAACGCCAATTTTAGTTTAAATAATGCAGATTTTCTTCTTATATTGGGCTGTCAATTAAATATTTGTCACATTGGGTACTTGCCAGACCAATTTGCCCCAAAAGCAAGAAAGATTGCCATAGATATTGATTCGGATGTTCATAAAAAAGGAATAATTAAATTAGATGAAGTAATAAATTGTGATTTGAAAGATTTTTTTAATTATGTCAATAACTAAAGAAAAATGGCTAAATAAAACATTTCATTGGAAATATAAATGGACTCAATTTCCACCAGAAGTTGAAGATGATAGTAATGGTATATCCTTGTATAAGATAGTCCAAATACTTAATAAGAATTTAAAAAATGATTCAGCGGTAATAGCGGACGCAGGATCGTGTGGTTATGTGCTGGCACAGTCATTACAATTAAAGAATAATCAAAGATACATATTGGATTCAGGACAAATGTCTCTTGGAGCTTGGCCTATGAGTATAGGCGTATCATTAGCAAAAAATAAAGGGCATACCATTCTTTGTGTGGGGGATGGATCATTTAATACAAATAATTCCGCTTTAGCAACCATAAAATATCATAAATTACCTATAGTTATATTAGCGTGGAACAATCTAGGGTATTTAAGCATACGTAACACCGCTAAATCTTTTTATGAAGGAAGATTAATTGGGACTGATAGTAAAAATGGATTATATTTTCCTAATATAGAAAAAATAGCCAATACTTATGAAATAGATTATCTTAAAATTGACACGATAAAAGAACTACAGGATAAAATAGATTTTCTAATGAATATAGAATCGCCCATTATTGTAGAAATAAAATGTGACCCAAATCAAAAAATTGTTCCTAACTTAGCAATGAAAAATGGTAAGGCTTGTCCATTGCATGATTTAACTCCGTTTTTGTCGGACGAAGAAATGGAAAGAGAAATGATTAAGGATTAATTCACATTTCATCGCATTTGGTGTAAAACCATATATGAGCAATAACATTATAAATGATTTAAATAATGAAATATGGAAAGATGTTCCAGAATATTCTGGATTTTATCAAGTTTCTAATTATGGGAGAATTAAGGCGTTTAAGAGTTTGAGATGTAAAAATAATAATGGAAATTGCATAAGGATTCTTTGTCCATATATGGATAAGAAATCTGGTTTTCTGAGATTTAAAGCGACAAAGAATGGTCAAAACAAGTCTATTATATTACATGGTTTAATAGCAAAAATATTCATTCCTAATCCACAAAATCACATATTTGTGACTCATATAAATGGAGATAGATATGATAACAGTGTAGAAAATTTGGAATGGTGCGGGAAAAGGAAAGAATTATTTGAAATTATTGATGGTGAGATATGGCAAGATGTTAAAGATTTTGAGGGTTTATATAAAGTAAGTAATTATGGAAGAGTTTATAGTGTTGAGAGAAAAAATAATGATAGTCAAAGACGAGGAAGTTATCAGACTGGTAGAATGATGTGCCAACGAACTAATAATGGTTATAAAACAATAAAATTATTAAAAAATGGAAATGAAAAAGCGATTAGAGTCCATAGATTAGTGGCGGAACACTTTATTCCCAATCTAGAGAATAAACCATTTATTAATCATAAAGATTTAAATCGCTCAAATAATTATGTAGATAATTTAGAATGGGTTACTCCACAGGAAAATACCGTTCATTTCACAGAAAGTGGTAATACAAAATCAATCTATAAAATAGATTTGTCTTTTACAATTGGGGATATTTTAAAGATAAAAGAATTAGCTAGAAAACAAAAATTTACTTATAATAAAATAGCAAAATTATATAATACTACGCAAGATATAATTCAACATATTAATGAATAATGAAAACTACAACAGATTTTAAAAAAATGAAATTGTCAGGCGAACCGATTTCTTGGATTACAAGTTATTCGGGATGGCAAGGAATGATTGCCGAGAGAAATAATATGGATCTAATCCTAGTTGGAGATTCTGGGACTATGGTGGAACTTTTTTATGAATCTACAGTTCCGGCAACCATAGAACAGATGTTAAATTTTACGCAGGCGGTGAGAAGGGGCGCAAAAAATTCACATATCGTGGGAGATTTCCCATTTGGTGCATATGAGATTTCTAATGAACAGGCGATAGAGACAGCAATTAAATTTATTAAAGCTGGGGCAAATTCAGTAAAGATGGAGGGCGGCAAAACTATCTGTGATAGAATTAAAGCAATTTCTGACATTGGAATTCATTGCTGTTTCCATGAAGGTATTACACCTCAATTAGCAGAATCTTATCGCGCCCAAGGGAAAACAACCGAATCTTTCGATAGGCTAGTTGAGAGTTGTTTACAATTGGAAGAAGCTGGCGCTTCTTTTGGTTTACTTGAGGGATTACCATCCGAATCAGCAAAACAAATAGCAAAATTATTAAAAATTCCCTGTCTAGCAATTGGCGGGGGGAATCAAACCGATGGAAATCTTAGTATATTTAGTGATATACTTGGATTATTTCCTAAGTTCCGCCCGCATTTTGCCCGCTCTTACATTAAAGATGTGATTGAAGAGTTTATTAAGGAATTACCAGAGGATGAATTAGAGCGAAAACAATATGGGAAAGTAAGTCCTGATAAGGATGGATTATTTAGATTGGCAGAATTAGCTATTGGTAAATATGTTAAAGACGTTAAAGGACGTAAATTCCCTAACGAAAATTACAGTTACAAATTAAAAGAAGAAGAATTAAATCTTCTTCGACAATCAAAATATTGGTCACAGGAAAACGAATAATGCAGTATAATAAAATTAACGTATATCTTCGCGCCTGTAATTCGGCCCAAAATAAACCAAATAATGGAAGACCTCCTTGGTATTCTCAAGATAAATGTTTTTATAATTTACTAAGAACAATAAACTGGAGATTAGTAAATCTTACAGTGGTGCATGATGGCGATATATCAAATACTTTAACCGAAGTATTACAAGACGACTATCCTTATAAAGTCAGAAATATAGATACAAAATCTTATACTGGATATAGTTATGAACCGAATTGTGGTAGTAGCAAATCGTTATGTTTGGTTAGTCAAATCATTAAAGAAAATAATATCCCAGAAAATGAATTGATTTATATCTTAGAACAAGATTATTTACATAGGCTGGGATGGGTTGAAACAACTTTAGATTTCTTTAATGTTGTGAAAAATGCAAATCGTTGTATGTTAAGTCTTTACGATCACAAGGATAAATATTTATTTCGACTAAGCGACGAAGAAATAAAACAACATAACTTAGAAAATCATTGGGGGCTATATCGAGAACTTAAATCAGAAATATTTCTAACAAATTATTCTCATTTTAGGACCGTCCCATCTATTTGTTCTTCATGGATTTTTACAAAAGAAATGTTTGATTTTGCTTATGGTCTATTAAGTATAGGTATTTCAGATAACTCATGTTGTGGGGAAATGTTAAAAAGAGGCTGTTGGTTTGCGTCGCCAATTCCGTCATATGCCTGCCATGTTCAAGAGCCATTCTTAGCGCCATATATAAATTGGGAAGAAATTTCAAAGAAATCATAAATGTCTAATATCATCATTACTGGTCATACCGGATTTCTCGGAAAAGCAACTTCAGAATTTCTATCTAAAAATCATAATGTTTTTCCGTTACATAGTAAGTACATGCATAATGCATATATTCTATTTAATAATATAATTAAATTTCGACCCGATACTATTATAAACTTCGGTTGGGGCGGAGGTTCTAATCGGGCGGATTTAAATAATATAGAGCAATTCGATAATATCAAAACCTGTATTGATTTATTTAAACTAGGAATGAAATGTGGGGTTAATAGATTTATTCAAATAAGTTCATCTTGGAAAAATTTTAATAATTCAAACTCTATTAACAACTATTCATTTTGTAAAGAAGAAGTTGATATTGTTCTTGATAGAATGGCTAAATTATATAGTATAGAATTAATAACCATTGTTCCTTATTGGGTTTATGGACCGGGTGACAAAGGAAATAGATTAATTCCATCTATAATTAATAAATGCCTAAAAAATGAAAAAATTGAATTACATCCATGTCAAAATATAGTGGACTATCTTTATATAAGTGATTTCGTTAAAGCAATTGATGTTATTCTAGAGTCAGAATATTATTTTGGTTCAATTAGTATTTGTTCTGGTGATAATTATAAAATTAAAGATATAATAGAAGGAATTAAATCATTGACAAATTCCAAAAGCGAAATATCCTATAATAAGGATTACCCAACTAATTTCCAAATGAAATGGGTGGGTAATAATAACAAATTAATAGAATTAGGGTGGTATCCTAAATTTGGTATAGAAGAAGGATTAAAAAGAACAATTGAACACTACGAATCCTAATATAATACTTAAAGATAATTTTTATTATCCAATCAAAGATAAGATAATGGCTAATTATATTGCGTCGAGATTAGATGCCCCCCAAATAATATCTAATTACTGCGAGAACAAAGAAACAGTCTTTCAATGTGGCGGTAATGTCGGAGTATATCCCAAATTACTTAGTAAAATATTTCAAAAGGTAATTACCTGTGAACCAGAGTCTCTTAACTTTGAATGTTTATTATTAAATTGCCCCGAAAATAATATTACTAAATTAAATGTCGCATTGGGGGCGGATAATAAAATGGTTAGTCTTAGATTCGATGAAAATAATTGTGGTGGGCATGGGGTCATAGAATCTCATGGAAATATTAAGATGATTACTATAGATAGTCTGAATTTAGATTCTTTAGATTTACTAATGATAGATGTGGAAGGATTTGAAATAGAATTATTAAAAGGCGCAATTGAAACAATTAAGAAATTCCACCCGATTATTTGCTCGGAAGTCGCATGGTCAAATTGTTCGGATTTTCTTTCTACTCTAGGTTATGATAAAATAGGTGAGAATGATGTAGATTGGATTTTTAAATATAATGGCTAAACAGAAATTTTTAGTTTTTACTTATTTTGATGATAATTGTCATCATGGTTGTAGTTTTAGGGATATAGCTAAGATTACAACTCAATCTTTTAAAGATTACTGTGATATTAATAGTTACGACTTTATTATTAAAGATAGTAACTTTACGCCCGGTAGAACAATTGGTTGGACTAAATTTGAGATATTCTTGGAAAATTTAAATAAATATGACTGGATTTTTTACCTAGAGGCTGACTCGATGATTATGAACGAAACTATAAGGCTAGAAAACTTGGTTGATAATAATTATAATATAATTATATCTCAGACATCAGATGGGGGATTAAGTTGCGGCCCTATGTTTATCAAATCATCAGATTGGAGTAAAGAATTCTGTAAAAAAATGTTATCGAAGACCGAATATTATTCTAATCCAATGGTGGAGCAGTCAGCAATAAATGACGAAATTAGAAATAATGAAGAGACTAAAAAACATTGTCGGATTAATAATTTAAGAATGTTTAATTCGTTTTACCATCAATTTCACCCAGAGAACCAATATAAGCCGGGTGATTTCATAATTCACGGGGCGGGACAAAGTAATTCATATCGAGCAGCATTATTTACATTTTTGAAAGATAAAATTATTAAAATTCCAAATTACAAAATACCATATAAACCCTTCTTGAATATTGGCGATGAAAATTTATGAACTACTACGAACGATTTAAATCAACTAAAAGCAATAGAACTCCCTACTTTCAATACGTGTTAAACTTGTTCAATGAGAAACCTATTAATATCCTTGAATTAGGAACGAGCCGAACTCTAGATGACTCATGGATAGGAGATGGCCATAGCGCATTTCACCTTATCGAATATATAGATAAATTTGGTGGAAACTTTATTACCAATGATATAGATCCTCAAAACATAGAAAATTGTAAACAATTGTTATCTACTTATCCTAATATAGACAGACTGAAAAATAATATTGGTTATGTTATTGGAGATTCATTAAATCTATTAGAAGAATATAAGAAAAAAGATAATTGGGCGGATTTAATATATCTTGATGTAGGAGATGGCCCACAATTAACTCTAGATTGTTTTGAAAAAATAAATCTAGATAAAACCACCGTTTTTGTTGATGATTTCTCTAGTAAAGGAATATTATTATCCCAAAAATATCCTAATTATTTGGAAATGGGTTGGCCACAACCAATCGGGCATAAAATGGCGCTTTATAAAAAGAATCAAATTAAAGCTTGGGTATTCGTTGCCCCAATAGAAAAATAATATGGCCGTATTAAATCCATCAATTGGTGATTTGTGGGATAGAGCAATTGTTCTAGATCTTAAAATAATGAATGGTTGGGACAAACAACAAAGCGTTAAACATTTTCGAGAAGAATTGAAAGGAATTAAGGAATTAATAGCTCATTCAGAAGACAGATTAGAACTCGGCCCAATTATTAAAGAATTACGTTTAGTTCATGAGAGGCTGTGGGATGCGACAAATTTACAATGGGAAGCCAAAGAAGATGCTAGTTATTTCTTTTTGGCTTGGTTGGCAAAAGAGACAAGAGATTTAAATAAAAAACGCACTGAATTAAAAGAAAAAATAGAAAAATTATTCAATGCGTGGAAAGGTAGCGATAAGGTTTAATGAGGGTTTATGATTTTTCCATGTACAACGGAGAAAAAGAGATATTAGAAATAAAATTAAATACTCTAGATAAATATGTAAATTTTTTTATTGTAGGTTCTTCTAAGTTCTCACATAGCGGCATCGAAAAAGGCTTAAACGAAATTCCGCCCGATTTAATGGAAAAATTCGGCCACAAAATTATCTTTTATGAAATTCCTTATACCTATGATCCTAACCCTTGGGTTTTTGAAACTTTTAGTAGAGAATATATTTATAATCAAATTAAAAACAGATTAAATTCAGAAGATATTTTACATATCGCGGATTTAGACGAAATACCGAAGCTAGAATTTTTTACGCAAGCTATTAAAAATCTAATAAAACCTGTTACATTCTATGGGAGTGCTTTTACTTTTTGTTTTGATTTATACAGTCATGAATCGGCCAATGGGATTCTAATTAAAGCTGGGTGGAAAAAAGATATTTCGTTGACTTGGTTTAGAAATAATCGCACCAATTACCAACAAAAAATATTCCATATCATAAAAGATTCATCTTATCATTTTACGTCTATTGGGACACCCGAACAGATAGCAAAAAAAATGAGTTATTTCGCCCACTGTAATGATACCCCCTTCAAGGGAGATGTTAGAAATCCCGAGCATATCAAAACTTTAATTAAGAATAAATGTGGATTCGATATAAATACTCCTAATAAATTAAAGAAAATTGAATTAAATCATAATACAACTTTACCTTATTTAGTTGATAATCAAGATAAATTTAAACATTTGTTATATAGTAATTATGAATAACATCACAAAAATTATATTTGAAATTGGAGTTGGAGAAGCTTACACATCAAGAACCTCATGCTTTTGGGGGAATCCTAATGTAGAATGCCACCTATTTGAACCAAACCCTAAGATATATAATGAATTAAAAAGTGCGACTCAAAATTTTTCCAATGTTAAACTTTATAATTTAGCTATATCAGATAAACAAGGGGAAGCGGAACTATATTTAGCTAATAATTGTTCATTTATTGATGGCATAGATTCTCCCATTGCGGTTCAAGATGGAACAAAAAATGAATATAAAAAATGGGATAAGACCCTCGTACAATTAGATACAATTGATAATTATGATAATGGAAATATAGATTTGTTATTGCTAGACATGGAGGGTTCAGAATGGTTTGTTTTAGAAAGGTTAAAAAGCCGCCCAACTCAAATTATTGTCGAAACTCACATATCAACAAATACCCCACCATATTTAAACAAATATATGAATAAAATATTATTTTGGATGTGGGAGAATAATTATCAATTAATTATGAAGAAAGGGAATGACAGTTTTTTTAAGAAGATCAATGAATAAATGTCCTTCAATATTCGGCGCGTTACGTCCCAGTCTCCTTGGAGATATTATTATTTCTACCACTTTTCTTAATTATCTAGAAAAAGTCTGGCCTAGATCATATAAAGTAGCTTATATTGATAAAAAATGTCAACAAATATTACCATTTCTTTTTAATCATCCGTTAATTGACAAAATTCAAGTTTCTAATAAGTCCGACGAAATAACTCAAGAAGATGTAGATTTTATCAATAAATTTGATATTAAATATCACCCATTTCCTCAACACCCATACGGAGAAGATTTTTATAATACTAGAGATATTATCCATGAAACTTTCCTTATGAATTATGAAATAGGTAAAGGTTATATAAATCCTATTGAATGGAATAAAATGGAAAGAGAAGATAAGTTTCCCAGATTAGAAAAATGGTTTGATATAGAAAAAAGAAATAAAACAATAGCGATATGGCCTAGTAGCGGTTATAATCTTACAAATGGAGTTGCTCGTAATCTTCGGTCGCCCACAAAAGAATGGTGGGAGAAATTAGTGGAGACGTTATCGGACTATAAAATTATTCAATTAGGGATGCCTAATAGCGAATTATTGAACCATTCAAATATTATTGATTGTAGAAACTTAAATTTATTTGAGGCGATTAAGATAAGTCTGAGTTGTGATATAAATCTTGGTACGGATAGCGGTTCGTCGTGGCTAGTTGGCGCTTATGGTCATCCACAAATAATTTTATTCACAAATTATAATTTAGACCATTTTACAAATTTTGATGCTTTCGTTCCTACAAATTATAAAAACAATGCCATATCTATATGTGGCAAAAACAAAGATATAAATAACATAGAACAAGAAGAAGTTTTATCAGCGATTAAGCAAATTCAAAATTGACTTTTTAACTAAAATTAGTTATTATAAATTAACAAAATAACAAATTAACTAAAAATAAAATATATGGGAGCATTAAAAGACCTACCGATTGAAAGATGGATAAATAAACATAATTGTAAGATATTTGTGGAAAGTGGTTTGGGGTACGGAACGGGTATAATGAGGGCAATTTCACCAGAATTTCCATTTGAATTACTAATCTCTATTGAGATAGACAAACAAACCGTTGAACATCTAAGTCAAACATTTAGATTTGATACCAGAGTTCGATTATTTAATGCTATCGGAGTAGATGGATTACAATCAATTTTGCCTCAACTTCCATTAAATGTTCCAGTATTTTTCTGGCTTGATTCCCATTTTTTACATAGTGACGTAATCCCTATAAATGGAGAGATGACAAAACATAGTGATGGAGAACCAGATATTAGATTACCACTGTTAAAAGAATTAGAACTGGTTAAATCGCTTAGAATAGATAAAGGAGCGAAAGATGTTATAGTTTGCGATGATTTAATGTTATACGATAATAGAGATATTTATGATGATAACGTTGCGAGACTTGGGGAAAATGCTGTTCCAGAAGAATATAGGAATCATTTACCAAGATTTCTTGAACTTTTTCAAAAAACACATAAATCATATATAAATAAAGCCGCACAAGGAACTTTAATATTAGAACCGTTATAAAATAGGATGCCTCGACAAATTCATCACTTATTTGTGACCTTTCTTACAGAAAAAAGATGTAGTAATGGAATTTATATAATTTTAGATGACCTGACTGGAAAATTTTATTTAGGCTCTGTACATGGAGAAGAAAGTAAGTTCTTTATTAAAAGGTCTTCTGACCATAGAAATGGTTTGGAAGATAATGAACATCATAGCGTCTATCTTCAGAATGCTTGGAATAAGCGAGGAAAAGAACACTTCAATATGTTTATTATAGAAAATCTAGATGGTTTTTCTAGAATAGAGATTTTAGACATAGAGCAATGGTATCTAGACAATTGGAAGCCAGCTTATAATATGAGTCCGACGGCATGTGGCGGGGGAATGTCTAAAGAAGGTAAGAAAAGAATGGTTGAAAGGCTATCTAAAGAATGGATTGTGGAATTCCCAGACGGGAAAGAAGTTAAGATAAAAAATCTTAAAAAATTCTGTAAAAGACATAAACTTGATAATACAGAAATGATGAAAGTTGCTAGGGGAGAGAAATTAACCAATAAAGGTTGGCGTTGCAGACATATTAATTCTCCAAAAACTAATCTAGAAGAATTAAGAAAAATGGGGAGAATATCTCAATTAGGTTTTAAAGAGAAAGAATACCTTTTAAAATTTAAGAACGGGAAAACAGAAAAAATTAAAGGATTGGCAGAATGGTGTCGTAAAAATAATCTATGTTCGAGCATTAAACAAAAAGAGATAGATAATAAATTAATAAATTATATTGGTTCGGTAAAGAATATTATTGAAATAGAAAATATTGAATCTAGTGGAGACATAATAAATTGGAATGAAATACGGGCAAATTATAATGAAAAAGATAGACAGACGGAAATAGATTCTGGTTCTCACGTAGTAACTTATCCAGATGGTGTCGAAGTTATTACTTATAATCTTTATCATTTTGCTAAATATCATAATCTCCAGAGGAGTAATCTGTATGCATGTGTTAGGGGAATTAAGGGCACTCATAAAGGATTTAAGATTAGGAAAAATCAATAATGACTAACGCTCCAATTAAAATCAAAACTTTCGGCTGGCAAAATGGTATTCTTGGTCAAATCTCAATGATTAATGAAGGACTTAAAAATATTGGGATTGAATTATCTGATGAAGAACCTAATATTTTATACAAGAATGAAGATTTCTATGATGAGGTAATAGAATTTACCAATAAATGTAAAAAAAAACCATTTTGTATATTTAATATCTTAGACCTACAGTTGGGAAATCCAAGGTATGATTTAAATAAGTTAAAGGAACAATTATTATTCGCAGACGCAATAACCTGTATATCCGAAACCGTTAAGAAAGAAATTAAACAATATTTAGATTTAGATGCGGTTAATATTGGGAATCCTATTAGAGACATTACCTATAATCCAGAGATTAAGAAAGAAATAGATTTTCTAATCGTGGGGAGAAATAGCGACCCAAACAAGCGGGCAACAATATTTGAATCATTATTATGGAATAATTCTGGGCGAACCTTTGCCGTTGCCGGTCCAGAGCCATTACCCCACATTAGAGACGGTTATCTTGGAGTATTAAAAAACCATGAATTAAATGAAATCTATAACATGTCTAAATTCGTAATCTGTTGCAGTAAAAGAGAAGGATTACTATTGACAATTCCCGAAGCTTGTTGTGGTGGGGCGATTCCTTTGATTGCGTCAGATATGTCAACTGCTAAGGAGTGGGATTTGCCTACATTTACAGTTGAGCCAAATGTTGAATCTATTAATAATAAGGTTAAGGAATTAGAGAATGATTATAAATTTTATCAAGAAATAGCCCTAAGTTATGGAAATGGGTTTAGAGAAAAATTTAATAAAAATCAAATTGCGAAAAATATCTTAGAAGTTTACCTGAAAAATAGTTAAAAAAACATTGTAATTTCTTTGTTTTTTCGTGTAATATAAGTATATGAAAAAGATAGAATGTCAAATATCAGAAGATAAAAGCGTACAAATTGACGAAATTTGTGATAAAGAAGGTTATACAAGAGCAGAATTTAATCGAAGGGCATTAGAATTGTATTTAATGTCGTTAAAGGGGATAAATACTAACACAGATTCTTTATGATTTGTTCTGGAGTTTATCATTCTAGAAATTTCTCTGTAAATCCAAATATGTCATATATATGCGAATATCCCAAGAAAGAATGTGTTATATATGCGGTTTCTGGTATATGTATTAATGTTCCGAATCTAGAGGAATCGGCGGCTCTTTATATAGGGAGCACTAAAGATAATCGCAAAAGAAATTATAATCATTTTAGTGATTTAGAAGACCAAGAACATGCAAATATCCATTTGCAGTATGCATATAATAAATATGGAGAAGAAAATTTTGTTTACCTCGTGTTAGAACACTGTCAACCAGAAGAAAGAAAAATAAGGGAGCAAAATTGGACAGATTATTATAATTCAAATTTTAATTATAAAGTTTTATACAATATAAGCGAATTAGTCGGCGGCCCTGATACTCAATCTTGGACCGAAGAAAGAAGAAAAGAAGTATCTAATAGGGTAAATGGAGAGAATAACCCATTTTACGGGAAAACCCATACGAAGAGAACTCGGAAAATACTTAGCAAACCAGACCCCAATTCTAGCCAAGAAGATATAAACTTATCTATTTGGGATGAAGAGAGATTAAATAAATTTAAGGAAATGAATATGGGAAATAAAAATCCCAATTTTGGGAAGAAGAAAAACGAAATAAGTTTAATTAATCAAATTGAATCTGTAAGGACTTATTCTTCAGATGATTATGTATTAATCTCGCCAAATAATGAAATAGTCCCAATATGGAATCTAAGCAAGTTTTGTAGAGATAATAATCTCTCTAGATATGCCATGCGTGATGTTATATATGAAGAAAGAAAACAGCATAAAGGATGGAGGAAATATAAAAATGTCACGAATTAAAGCAATAGTTATAGGGGCGGGTGGATATTGGGGGCAAAAAATAATCTCTAATCTAGAAAATATCCCCGACGTTGAAATTACTGGCGTATGTGATATAAATCCAAAGGCATTAGATAAATATAGGAATAAACATCAATGCTTTACAAATCTGGATATTCTATCCAAAGTAGAATCAGATGTTTCTTTTATTATAACTAGAGCTAATACTCATTTTGAATTAGTTAAAGAATCTTTACTAAAGGGTAATCACGTCTTTGTAGAGAAACCAATGACTTTAGATGCAAATACGTCATCAGAACTAATCGAACTAGCTAGGACAACAAATAGAGTTCTATCTGTTGATCATACATTTTTATTCACACCCGAAGTTAAATTCTTTAAAGATTATATTACAAATGATATAGATATTAAATCTATAGAACTAAAAAGAACAAATAATGGCCCGTTTTCTAAAGATATAAATGTTATTGAAGATTTGTGTCCTCATGATTTTTCCATATTAAATTATATTATTCCTTATAATATTGAAGGAATTTCGGCTAATGGAGTTTCTGTAATAAATAATGTTATTGAAAGAGCAAACATTACTATCCATTATAAAAACACCGACTTTAAGGCTTTTGTTTATGTAAGCTGGTTAGAACAAAATAAATCAAGAGAAATAAAGTTAATTGAATCTAACGGACGTGAGACACAAAATGATAGCGCAGTAGATAATCTTATTAGAACTTTCTTTTTTAACAATAATATCCATATTGGCCCAGCACCATTAGACAATTCCATCCAATCGCTTTATTCTGAATTATTATACTTTATAGATTGTATAAAACATAATAGAATTAATAATATAATTGACGGGCAGCATGGTTTACAAGTGGTTAAAATGATAAATGCGGCTAATCGCTCAATTAAATTAAATGGACACATGATTTATGTTTAGGTTTCTTTATTATTTTTTTACTAGGTTGTCTTTTGTTGCCCCTAATGTCAAGTTAGGGAAGAATGTAAAAATTGGGAAGTTTTGCAATATCTATGGGCCGGATACTCATATTATGGAGAATGTTAAAATTGGCGCGTATGTCGAGATACAAGACAACGTTCTTATTGGAAGTAATTGTAAAATTTCATCTCATTCATTCTTATGTTCTAACTTATTTATAGGGAGCGAAACTTTCTTGGGGCATTCGGTGGTTACGACGAATGATTTAAAACCAACCGCATGTAATAAAGACGGAACATTAAAAACGACAAAAGACTGGGAAAGTAAATATACGTTTATAGGTTGTAATGTTTCTATTGGAAGTAATTGTACTTTATTACCAGTAAGAATAAGTCAAGGAAGTATGATTGGGGCTGGAAGTATCGTTGTTAAAGATGTGCCACCATTTGAATTATGGCTTGGTTGTCCAGCAAAACAACATAAATGTTTGTCTAATGATGAAAGTTAAATATTTCGATTTACAACGCCAATATGCTAAAATTGGTTCAGAAATAGAAAAATCTACCATAGAAATATTACGCTCTGGTAATTATGTTTCAGGCAAAAGGGTTAAGGAATTTGAGGAAAAATTTGCCGAACATTGTGGGTCACAATATTGTTGCGCGGTCAATACGGGGACTTCTGCCTTAGATTTAGCTATTCGATATTTTAATTTCAAAAAAGGCTCTCGCATATTAACACAGCCGAATAGTTTTATTGCTACTACCGAAGCTATTATTTATAATGGACTAGTTCCCGATTTTATTGATGTAGATGATAATGGATTGTTAGACGTTAATCTTGTCCCCAAAAACGATTATCGAATTGTGGGAACAATTCCAGTATGTTTATACGGCAATCCCTTTGACACTAGAAAATTAGAAAATAATACTGACATTATTTTAGATGCCTGCCAAAGTCATGGGGCGAAGATAAACGGAATGGATATAACTAGTTTTGCGGATGTAACTTGTTTTAGTTTCTATCCGGGTAAAAACTTAGGGGCATGTGGAGAAAGCGGCGCGTTAGTAACCGATAATAAAGATATTTATGATTTTGCGATAATGATGCGAAGTCATGGTCAGAATAAAAAATACTATCATTCTGAAATAGGCTATAATTATCGGATGGACGAAATTCAAGCCGCAATATTAACAATTAAGTTAAGATATCTTGAGGAATGGACAGAATTAAGAATAAAAAAAGCCAAAAGATATAATAAGAATTTAAGTGGAAACTCTAAAATTAGAACTTTACAAGTTGGCCCGAATAATCGTTGTGTCTATCATATTTTCCCAATATTTATAGAGAGTAGAGATTTAATTGCCGAGAAATTGAACTCGGCGGGAATTGATACTGGTATCCATTATCCCATTCCGATTCATTTACAGGAAGCTAGTAAAGATCTAGGCTACCAAGACGGATATTTTCCAAAAGCCGAAGAACAATCCCTACAAGAATTATCGCTTCCTATTTATCCTGAGATTACTAACGATGAAGTAGATTATGTTTGTGAGAAATTATTAGAAATCGTATGAAATTTTGGTTAACTCTCATGACTCAAGATCGCGAAAAAGACATTGAAGAAATGTTAAAAGATACATATGATTATTTCGATGGAATTGTAGCGGTGGACCATTATTCTAAAGATGATACTTTTAATATCCTAAACAAATATAAGAAAGACGGTAAGATTATCCAATTACCCTATCAACGCCATCATGCTTGGAGTATGAATGGGTTTTTATTTTCTGGGGTTATTAAGAATTTAGATTGGTTTTTAATTTTAGATTCATCAGATCGTATAAATTTAGAATGGCTAAAAAATCTTAGGGACGACATTGATTTATGGGTTAACGATGGAATAGGCGCAGTATATTTAGATAGAATATTCTTAGCACAATATGTTGACGGCGAAGAATTTATAGGGGGAATCCACTGGGGGTTGAATGGAATTCGCGGAAAACATATTTCTTTATTAACCGAAAATAAAAAAAGAGATGATTTTGTGATTAACACTAGAATGAATAATCGAAATATTTCTGGGATCGAACACCCAATTCGTTATTTCGTTGAGTATTCTTGCCCGTCTCAGACTCAATTATTATATCAACAGTTTGGAAATAATATTTGGGAACAACACGAAACAAGAAGACTTCAATTTCGTATATTCTGTCAGAAAATTCTAGAATTAACTCCAACAGTAAAAGAATTGGTGGAATATATTTCTAATGGAATAAAAAACCATAATTTACCAGAATATGTTATTGATTATATAAACCTTGAAGTGAACTTAATAGATTTAGTTCGTTATTATATATTAAAACAAGATTTATTAGGAGAGATCGCCATTAATAGATTTAACTGGTCCTTTAAAAAATTTTATTACGAAGGAATTGAACATCAGGATAAAGATGATGGGTTCATAGGAGTTTTTAATCAATACAAGATAGCTAAAGGAGAAAAACCGGAATGACAATCGGGCTGCTTTTAGCTTGTTATAATGACATTGAATTCTTTGATGATTGCCTCAAACCTTGGGTGGAATTAAAAGAAGAATTAAATATTAAAATTGCTATTAGCTTTGGAATTTTTAAACAATACAAAGAATTAGGTTATATAGACGATGGTAGAGACGCTTCAGAACATATAATTCATAAAAAATATGAAGATTTTCTTTATATTCAAAATAATTATTGGTATCAAAAACCAGAAGAATTTATCTATCAAACCGAGATTGAACTAAGAAACTATTCATTAAATTATTTATTAAAAGAAAATTGTGATTATATTAAATTAATAGGAATTGATGAAATTTATACTAAAGACCAGATTAGAGATTTAGTTAATTATATAAAGTCAAATCAATCGGTTTGTTCGTTTAATATTAGAATGAAAAATTTTGTATTTGACAAGAATCATTATATCTTAGATTTTTGTCCAGTTCGGGTTTATAAGGTTAATTATATTGACTGGAAGTTAAAGGGATTTCATGGCGATGACGAAGGATATTATGAAAATGATTTAGAAGAAAAAAGTGATTATAGAAGATTCCCTAATATAGAAATTCCTAATGTATTGCCCAAACATTTTACGTGGTTAGATGATGAAAGAAGTCGTGGAAAAATTTTATACCAGAGGTTGCGATGGAATGGTGAAAATGGGTGTTCTTTTACTTATGATAAAAATAATAAACTATGTTTTAATGAAGAATATTTCAAAATTTACAATAAAACTAAGCCAGAAGTATTTATTATAAATGATGAGTAAGACTTTTGTAATATCTGGAATTAACGGGCAATTAGGCCAATTCCTAGCCAAACATCTTCAAAATAATCATCTTGACATACAAATTATAGGAACTCTAAGACATAAAAGCTATGATAATCAACCTTACATCTTCGATAAGTCTAAAGTAATCTTCGAGTTGATGGATTTGTCAGATTCTCACTCCATTGAAAACCTTATATCAGAATATAAACCAGATTATTTTGTTAATGCCGCAGCCACAGCACAAATTTCCGAAAGCTGGAAACTACCCATCCAACAATTTGAGATAAATACATTAGCCGTAATACATCAATTAGAATCAATTAAAAAATACAGCCCACTTACAAGATATCTTAATTGTGGTTCAATGGACGAATTAGATAGCGATAATACTAAATCTCAAAACGAAGAAACAAGAATAAACCCCAAATCTCCTTATGCTTGTAGTAAAAGTGCGGCCAGATATCTAGTTAATACATATAAAAATGCCTATAAATTATATGCCATCCAACCTTGGCTTGGGAATTTTGAATCGGAACTAAGAAGTGAAAAGTATGTAAGTAAAAAAATATCCCTATCCGTCGCGAGAATAAATCACGCCATAAATAATAAATTACCATTTTTATCATTAGAATTGGGGAATATTTATGCGGTTAGAAATTTTCAATCTTGTGAGGATGTTTGTGATGCCGTTTGGAAGATGCTGAATCAGGAATTATACTGGTCGGACAAGGGAGATTGGGATTATATCGTTTCTAGAATTAAGTCATACGTTGTTTCTAATTCTGATTCTCATTCAATTAAAGATATGGTGGAATTATCATTCCGGGCGACTGGGATTGAAGGAGTTTGGGTTGGGAGCGGGCTAGAAGAAAAATTCATTATTCCCGATTACCTAAGAGATATTTGTGATATAAAATCCTCTATTCTAGTTAAAGTAAATAAAGATTTATTTCGCCCCTCAGATATAAATTACATTAATGGTGATGCCTCTAGTATTAAATTAGATTTAAATTGGAAGCCAACTTTATCTTTTGAAGAATTAGTAAGTAAATTAGTAAAATATGAAGTAGATAATTATAAAAATAACAACTAGAAAATAAGTTATGAATAAGGAAAAAAATAAATTTTACCAAGTAAATCCGCCAATTCTTAAAAGATTGTGCTATAAATATAATTGTGGTTTTTTAATTGGTTTTTACAAAAGACTTGCAATCAAATGCAAAAAGTTATACAATTATCTGTATGACCTTAGATACGGAATCAAATCCCATCCCAGACAAAACTAAGACTTTCCAAGATAAGGTTAGCATCCTAATTAACCTATTTATTAAACCAGAAATAAGAGAAAAAGAATCATTCGGTCGCGCCGAATTTGTGGCAGCTTCTAGACTTATTAAAAAATATAAAGACTTTGATTTCTTTTATGAATTGCCGGAATTAACTAATAAGTTAAATAGTTTATTTGGATTACTCAGTCGCAAAGTAATAGATTTAGATAGTAAATACGCTCAGTATATAAGCGAAAAACAAAAAAATCCTCATTTTCCTCTTGAAAAAAATCCAATTATTGATATAATAGTAGAAAAGAAGAAACCAAAATGTCTTTTAGATTTTTTAAATGAAAAGAATTAAATTACGCGATAAAGATTTATATGTTATAGTAGATGATGGGGATTACGATTGGTTAAAATCTATTGGAGAATGGGGACATCTTAAAAATAAATCTACAGATGGTTACGCTAGAATAACTGATAATGTAAATAAAAAAGCATTATTAATGCATCGAGTAATAATGGAGAAATATCATGGGACATCAGAACTAGACGTTGACCATATTAATCATAATAGTTTAGATAATAGAAAGCAGAATCTAAGATATGGAACGCGCAGTCAGAATAATATGAACCAAAGTAGAAATAAGGAAAAAAATTATTCATCTAAATATAAAGGAGTTACCTTTATCCGAAGAGGTAAGCGTTGGTGCACACAAGTAAAAAATAATAAGAATAAATTCTTTGCTTTCTTTACTCACGAAATTGATGCTGCGATAGCTTATGATATTTATGCAAGGAAGTTTTTTGGAGAATTTGCTTGTATAAACTTTCCAAATATCAAACAATCTGAAATTGATAGGGTTAATAAGATGATAAACAATCCTAAGAAACTTAATGGACTGTCAATTTATAGAGGCGTTTCAAAAGCAAAGAATAAATGGCGAGCTAGAATCCGAAAAGACGGAAAAGATTTCATAATTGGATTTTTCTATACCGAAGAAGAAGCAGCCTTAGCTTATAATAAAGAAGCACAAATAATTCGTGGAGAAAAAGCTAAACTAAATATTATTTAATGAAAAGAAATAATCAAAAACCACCCTTAAAAGTCAAATTGATAGTAGAATTAGATAAAAATGGCAAGGCCAATTCCTATTTAGCTAATTCAAAAGGGCGGAAATTAGATATTCAATTGAATAATATATCTGTGAGTAAAAGATTTATTCCAATTTATCTTCATCCGCTGGGCGAGATAGATAGAAAGTTAGAAAATATAGAAATTGAATTTAAAGGAGTGATTAAACAATAAAATTATGGAAATAATAAGAATTGTTCATCTTGAATATGAAGATGAAGTATCTGATAAGGTGTGGGAAGCAACATTATATGAGAATAATGATGTTTTGTGTGCATGGGGACGATATGGATATGACTTACAATCAAAATTATTCCCAAAAGCGGGCGAAGAATTCTTAGAAAAGAAAATGAATAGTAAACTTAAAAAAGGATATGAATTAGTATGATTAAGACGTACCCAACATTATATAGTCGTGACTCCAAAGGAAAAATTAGAACATGGTTAATGGAACAACTTGATGATAAGTTTCGCACTATATCGGGTTTAGAAGATGGTCAAAAAGTAACTACAAATTGGACTACTTGTGAAGGTAAGAATATAGAACGAAGCAATGAAACTTCTCCGATAGAACAGGCAACAAAAGAGGTTGAAGCCGCATATAAGGACCAATTATCCACCGGATATTTCGAGAATATTAAGGATGTGGATAAAGAGAATTACTTTAGCCCCCAATTAGCTAAAAATTATGAAGATCGAAAATCCAAAATTGATTGGACTCATGGTGTTTTCGTTAGCGGTAAATTAGATGGCTTAAGATGTATTATCCATTCGGGCGGAATGTTTTCAAGGAATGGTAAGCCAATTATTTCCGCGCCGCATATCTTTGATTCGGTTAAACATATATTTAGTGAATTCCCTACTTTGATATTAGATTCTGAGCTATATTGCGATCGTTTATCACACGATTTCAACAAAATTATCTCACTTGCTAAAAAAACGAAACCAACAAATGAAGATTTAATAGAAAGTGAAAAATACTTACAATCTTGGGTATTTGATATTCCCTCAATGGATTTACAATTTTCTAGTAGAATTGAGAAATTACGAGAGACATTAAAATTAATTAATAGCCCGTATTTAAGATATATTGATCATAAATGGGTTAAAAGCCATGAACAAGTTGAAGAAGCTTTAAGCGAATATTTATCACAAGGGTTAGAGGGTGTTATGATTAATTTGCCAGATGCAAAATATGAGAATAAAAGGAGCGCGGGACTCGTTAAATATAAGAAATTTCAAGATTGTGAGGCGGAAATTTTAGACATTATTCCCGGCCAAGGTAATAGAAGTGGAATGTTCGGCTATGCCAAATTAAAGTTGGATAATGATAAGGAATTTGATGCAAATGCGCGGGGTAATGAAGAATTATATAGGGAAATATTGAAAAATAAAAAAGATTATATTGGTAAGAAAGCGACTATTCGGTATCAAAATCTGACCCCAGATGGAATTCCAAGATTCCCTGTAATCGTAGATTTTAATAGATTCGACTGATATGAAAAATAAATTAAACTTTACCCAAATCTTAAATAAAGCTGGAGCAAAATACGTCCAATTAAAACTAGCCAAACATGGCATGGCTGATTATATGCCCGAAATCAAAAGCGACCAACTTAAAGCCGTCCTTGAAACTTTAGTAGAAGAAATAAATAAGATATTGGATGAAAAATAAAACCATAAAAATACTTAAACAATTAAATTGGGATGATATATTTGATAATTCATCTCAATATGAAAATCTTTATCATTTCTTAACTGGCTATTATGGATTAGATGCCTTTATTGAAGGATTTTACGCCAAAAGTAAGAATAAGAGAATTGTTAAGAATAATTTATCTGAAAAGCAAATCCCACTCTTTAAGAAACATGCTAAGAGAATTTGGAACATGGCAAATGTCCAACAATTTCATAACGGGGAAGAAAAAGACAATATTCAAGAATATCTTAATAATTTATGACCAATCAACAAAGAGAAAAAGACAATCTAAAACATTCTCCAACCATAGAAGTTAATTTAGTTAAATTGCCGCCCAAATGGAAAATTAAACAAACTGATGGATATTTTGAATATTACGATGGAAATAATGATATGCATTTTTGTAATACAAAAGATAATAATATAACTAGAATGTATTGTTGGGCGGTTTATAATAAAATAGAAAGAAAATAATATGCTTAAAATTTTGTCAAAAGAAGAGTCTGAAAAATATGAAAAAGAGATGGACGAATGGTTATTATCTTTACATTGGAATATAAAAGCTGGCATTAAAAATTTAATCGAACCCTTATTAGAACAAGTAAATTGCTCGCATGAATGGGTGGATAATAATTCTTATGAAAATGAATTACCTAAGAATGAATTTCATTGCAGAAAATGTTATTTAACTAAGAAAAAAGAATAAAAATATGGCTAAAAATAAAGAAAAAATGGACGATTTAATAATTCGGGATGATTTAAGCAGTAATGTACTCGGTGCTTTAATGAAAGGTTATAAAGAAGATTTATATAATCATATTAAATGCGAACCAATTAAAGTTTCTACGGGGTCTATTACTTTTGATAGTGCGGTAAATATAACTACAGGGATGACTGTTTTATTTAACGGTCCAATAGAAAGCGGTAAAACTTCACAATGCATATTATTAGCAAACAACTATCTACAGACCGTTCCAAATTCTAGGGGTATTTATGTAAAAGCCGAATCAAGATTAAGCCCAGAGATACAGAAACGTTCAGACGCCCCATTTGTATTCGATGCGGAAAATTGGAAAACTGGGACTATAATGGTCTTAGAAACAAATGTTGCGGAAACGGTATTACAAATGTTAGAAGCCTTATTAAAGTCGTGTCACGAAAGAGAAGAAAAATTAGTAATTATTTTAGACTCTTTAGATGGCTTAATTTTAAAGAGAGATTTGTATGAAAAAGAATTGGCTGACGGACAGAAAGTAGCAGGAATTCCTCTGATCACAAAGCTTTTCTTCAAAAGATTAGCATTGCCAATAAATAAATTTTCTGCGCTACTTTTATTAACGTCGCAGGCATCGGCAAATATTAAAATAGACCCATATTCTAAAGAGCCGCCCAAAATTGTTAATGGGTCTGTCGGTAATTCAACCTTTCATTATTGCGATTATATTATACAGTACAACCCTAGATACCAAAGCGATTTAATTTGTAAAAACCCGGACGAGAAACCGGATGCACAAAAAAATCCAATTATAGGCCACATGGTATCCCTAATAATTAAAAAGTCCGCTACAAATAATAGTTCTACCACTTTAAAACTCCCTATAAAGAGAGACAAAATAAAGAATGGTTTCTGGGTATCTAAAGAAGTGGGCGATGCAATTCTGGCGTGGGAATTAGCCAAGAAAAATAAAAATACATTTGAATTTAGCGAAAATATACTAAACCAAGCAAAAGAAGATGGAATAGAAATAAAAGATAAAATCGTTGGATTGGGGAATTTTTATGATTATTTAGAGGAAGATATTAAAGTATGTGATTGGTTCTATAAGAAATTTAAAAATCTCAATGAGTCTTAGTTTTAAGATAGTTAAGAAATCTTTCTTTATAATCTCGTGCAAATTTAATAAATCCACAGTTTAAAGCCAATTCTATTCTTACGGCATTTATTGGGAAATCTAATATTTCAAATATTAAATCATTTTCTTTACAAAATTTAATTGCTGCTTCAGTTTTTAGTTTAATTAAAGGTGAATTTTGAAGTCTTTTAGGTTTTATTTCCACCAATTTATTATTATTAACTAAGAAGTCGGGAGCATAAGTTCTTTCAGTTCCTTTGTAATCCTGATATTTAATCCTAAATCTTTTCTTTTCAGCGGTTTCCCATCTAATATTATTGTCATCTAAATATAAAACATAACTTAATTCCCTAAGACTTCTAAAATAGAATTTCTTATACCACCCTTTCCAGCCATGTCCGCTTCCATTTGGGCTGGGTTTTCCATACATTGCATTATTTTCTCCAGAGTTATTTTTAGATTGGAGAGCGAGATATTCATCGTACATTTCCTTTGCCTTAGATTCTCCATATAATAACGCCCATTTGTCATAAAATGTCACTCCTTTTTGACTGTGTTTAATAACTGTAATGCCACGTTCAGTAAAAATTCTTTCTAAAACATCTCTACCAATATTAAAATATTTGCAAACCAAGTCAAAGCTCTTAGATTTCTCATACATCTCTATTATTCTTTGTAATCTCTCATCTTCTACGATGATCATGCGTGTATCGTTTGATTTTCTGACTTTTTGATTATACTTTTTAAGTATAGAATAAAATCTTCTTTGTCTTATTTTGTATTTTCTTTGTACCTCATCGCTACGCATTTTATTATCAATATAGTCTTTAATTAATTCTAACTCATTTTTTTCTGTAAGCGGCGTTCTTAAAAAATCTTGGGGACTTTTTAATTGAATATTCTCCGCTATAAGAAATTTCCTTATAGTATTAGGACTTCTCTTAGTTATCTTAGATATTTCTCTCAAAGTTTTATTCTGGTTAACGTATAAATTTATAATGTTTTCTTTTTCTTGGGGCTTTAATTGAAAAATTTCTTTATATTGAAGAATAATAATATTATTCTGTTTTAAAATTCTAGTTAAGATATGCCTTGGTAAACTATAAGTGACTTCAAGCTGCTTTATAGTTAGTTTGTCATTCTCGTATATATTGCATATTTCTATTTCTAATTCTTTAGATATACGTCTTTTTATCTGAACCGAACGTCTTTCCCAAACATTATGTTTTTTTAGTATTCTACCTATCGTAGTCTCCCCTATATTAAATTTTCTAGCTAGATTAGCAATAGTTACTTTATTTTGATATAATTGGCATATCTCCAATTCTTGTTCTTTAGTTACCTTATTCATATATTTAATAATCTCCTGTGCTGCGTAAATAAGTATTGGACTTGAAGTGAGTTTCTAAAACCCTCACAAGAGATTTAAATTTCGGTCAATATTCATTTACGCACTTTATATTACACAAATTTTCCTCCTTTTTACATTTTTTCTTGATTTATTTATAAAATTAGTTACAATAGAGTATTGAAAGTCAAAAAATACAAATCTGATAAATTAGTTTCTATTAAGATAAATAAATATAAAATAGATTGGAATAAAGCTCCATCTAAAGGACAACAGATTTTGCAAGACTTCTTATTCCCATATTGGAAGAATTATCTAATTCTAAAGGAGATGTATTTACCGGGAACAAAATGGCGATTCGACCTAGTTAATTGTAGCAAAAAAATAATAATTGAATATTCACCATTGAGTCATCATAATAATTATAATCCATTTTTCCATAAATCAAGGGCAGGTTATTTACGATCCTTAAAATCAGACTCTAATAAATTAGAATGGGCCGCTGACAATGGATTTAAAGTAATTGAGATAACCGAAGAAGACCTACCCCATTTATCAGCAAATTACATCGAAACTAAATTCGGTATTTCAATCATTTAAGTTTTTCCTTTATTTATAAAGAATTTTCCTTTACTTTTGAACGACTTTAAGGTAGTATAGAATCATGGACGAAAAGCTTCAAAAACAATTATTCGATAAATATCCCAAGATTTTTAATCTTAAGTCGCCGCCTAGCTCCCCATTTGATTGTTGGAAAATCGAGACGAATAATGGTTGGTACGATTTGATAGATAGAACCGCCGCCAAAATTCAAAAAATTCTAGATAAAGATAAAAATTCTTTTTTTAATACAGAACAGCAAAAGGAAAAATGGGGGTTGCTTCGCTGGTACTACTCTTGCGATGAAAAGAATTATAATAAATTTAGAAAAATCATAGATGCCGCCGAAGAAGAATCGGGCCGAATTTGTGAAGATTGTGGAAGTAAAGAAAATGTTTCTCAAAATTCTAAAGGTTGGATTTTGACTCTTTGCGAAAGTTGTAGGAATAAAAAAACAAATGATGAATAATTTGCCAGATAGTCTTTACAGCATAAATCTTGAGAAGAGTGTAATTGCGGGTATTTTGAATTTTCCTGACGTTCTAATAGATTTAAGCAATATTCTTTCCGATGAAATTTTTTATACTAGAGAACATAAGATTTTATTCTCAGTGATTAAAGGTTTAATTTTGAATGGAGAAAAGCCAGAGAAAGTAATTGTTGCTCAAAAAGTCTCTCTATTGGGACTTAAAATGGATATAGACATCCTCGATTATTTGGAAGCTATATGTATGACGACCATACAAAAACAAGGAATAATTGATGTAACTAAGGAACTTGTAAAGTTAAAGATTCGGCGTGATTTATGGAATAATGCCAATGCAGTTCAATCTTATATTAAAGAATCTCAAAATGACCCGGTAGATAAGATAATTAGTCATGTGGACGGAATATACAATAGTCAAATAAATCAATACGAATCAGACGATAAACCTTGTGATCTGTTTGGAGAGGCGGAAGACGTTATTAAAGAGCGGGCATTAAATCCAATTCCTATTGGTATTCAAAGTCCATTTAAAATCTTTAATGATATGTTTGGAGGATTTAGGCCGGGAATTACTGCCATATGTGGAAGAGCAAAAAATAATAAAAGTACAATATTATTAAACATGGGCTGGGGCGCGATTCAAACCGACCCTAATCTAAAAGTTCTTTTTCTAGATACAGAATTGAAAAAATATGACCATATATTTCGAGCAATGGGAGCATTCTCTCAAATGAATCCCAATTATCTTGAGGACGGCTCATGGAATCGAAATTCTGAACTAGCTAATAAATTTCAAAAATCATTAGATACTACCAATAAACTAAAAGGTAAATTATTCCATCATTATGTTGGGAATAAATCAATTGAAGAAATTATAAGTATTATTAAAAGATGGTATTTTTCTACATGTCAAAGAGGAAATAAAGGATTGGTAATATTCGATTATATTAAGGTTGGAAACGAGAAATTAACTAATTACATGGCCGAACATCAGATGCTCGGGTCGAAGATAAATGCATTAAATGAAATTTCGCACCAACTTAATTTACCGATATTATCCTCGATGCAATTAAATCGTTCCGCAATTATAGACCAGAAAGAGGACGAATCTGCTATCTCAATGACGGATAGGCTTTCTTGGTTCTCGAATGCCGTGTTTATCTTTAGAAAGAAACGTCCCGATGAGATAAATGAAGAAACATTAGCTTTTGGAACACATAAACTTATCCCGGTTGTCACCCGATACCAAGGAAAAAATACTGGTTTATTAGATTTGGTTAAAATAACCGACCATCATGGCAAACACGTTTATAAACAGAATTTCATAAATTATAATTTCTCGAATTTTATGCTGGAAGAGCGAGGAACATTAAATGATATTGTTCGCCAAAATAATCTTCAAGCCGCCCTTCAATCTAAAAAACCTGATAATGGAAATATGATATGAATTTCAGACACAAAGTAATAGATTTAATAAATAATTTCCACAGAGAATATGGATTTCCGCCTAACGAATTATTTCTTGGAACAAAAGAAGAATATGAAATGAATTGTTATATAAATGATAACCCATTTCTTAAAGTAAGGGAGCGAGATATTGAAGAAACCTTAATTAGATGTAAACAAAAAAATGAATTTTGCGGACTAAAAATACGATACGAAGATTTAGATTCCTGTTTTGAAGTAAGATATAATCCATATTATGACTAGAATAGTTAACATTAAAAAAGAAAAATATACCCTTTATATTGGAAGAAAAAATCTATATTACAACGAACCCGTTGACAGTAAATGGGCGAATAAATACGTTATTGGTCAGGACGGAACAAGGGAAGAATGTATTAATAAATATAGACAAGATTTATTAAATAATCCTAAATTAATGGCCGATTTACATGAGATTGACGGCCAGATTTTAGGATGTTATTGTGCGCTCGATTTCGCATGTCATGGAGATGTTTTAATAGAATTAAGAGAAAAACAGAAATCAGAATTGTTAGAATTTGATAGAAAAACGCCAAATCTTATGAATAAAAAATATCGTTGCGCTATTGTTGGTTCTAGAAATTATAATAATAAAGAAGAGATATTCAAGTATTTAGATTCTAAATTAGATAAAATAGGACATATTGTAAGCGGAGGGTGTCCAACGGGAGCAGATTCCGTCGCACAACTCTACGCTAAAGAAAGAGGGATGTCAATAACAATCCATTATCCAGACTGGAAACGTCTAGGGCGTTCAGCCGGGTTTAGTAGAAACCGGAAGATTGTTGAGGACTGTGAAATCCTAATCGCTTGGACAACAAATTCTCGCGGAACACAAAATTCGATAAACCTAGCTAGGAAAATGAACAAGAAAATTATAATTCACAATGTTAATCCTGATTCAAGTAATTTATGAATTTATCTTATTTTTATAGAATTTCCTATATTCGTCTATTTCGCAATGGCATTTATTACAAACGGTTATCCCAATGTCTAATGTATGCATAGTGACAATTGTATTTATGGCAAAATTAAAATTCTCTTCAATATTTAAATCTAATTTTGGGTGTCTATTAAAAAATTCATTAATTAGACTACAGAAAGACTTTAAATGGTGTGCTTCTAATTGTTCTATTGAACCACATTTCATACATTTCTTATCGCGTTTTTTTACTTGTTCTGTCCACGGAGTTATCCTATTTCTAGCCGCAAGAGTCAATCTTTGTCTTGGGGTTTTTTCTTTCTTATCCGTCCCTAAAGTAAGGCTGAGTTCTTCGTATCTAGTTCTTTTTTTAATATTATATCTTCTAACTAATGACATTACAGTGCTTCGATGAATATTAAACATCTTTGCGATTTCAATAACTGGTATTTTTTTATTGACATATAAATTTATGAATTCTTCCTGTTCTATTGCTGGTAATCTTGTTTTGAATCTAATAGTTATAGGTTTTGTATATTTAGCTCTTTTTATATCATTTCTCTTTAAAACGAGTAGCACCCTTCTTTTGGTAATATTTAGTTCTTTAGCGGTTAATTTACAAGATTTTGTCTTATTATATAATTCAATTATTTTTAATTCTAATTCTTTTGATGTTTTGTTAGATACTCTTGGAACATTTTGTTCTTGTCTTATTCTATTGATAGTCGCCCAACTCACATTAAAAATTTTTCCAATTTTTGCACAACTTATTCCTGATATTATTAGTCTTATTATTTCCTGTGTTTGTTGCTCTGTCATTTCTATTTTTCTCATATACAATATATTACACATAAAAGGCACATTTTACACAATAAGGCACTTATTATATAATGATTAAATTACTAGATATATCCAAAGACATAAAATTTATAGAAAGTTCTCACCAATACTTTTTAGGAGATAAGGAATTAGTATCTACAACTACTGTATTATCCAAATATAAAGAGCCATTTGATCCAACTGGAATTATTGCTTATAAGTGCGCCCAACGTGAAGGTATTAGCAAAGATGAGATTCAAGCCAAATGGAAAAAAACATCAGAGGATGCTTGTCTTTATGGTACGAATGTCCACGCCCAGATAGAAAATTATCTTATCACCAATAAAATAGGAGATACTCCAGAAAAAGATATAATTGAAGATTTTTCTAAAATAAAATTCAAAGGGACGATCTATCCAGAATTAAGGCTTAAGAGTTTAGAGTATGGATTAGCTGGTACTTGCGATATTGGAATTTTAAATAAAAATATTGTTAAAATCCACGATATAAAAACCAATAAACGTTTTTATATTAAGCCTAGATATGGGAATAAATTTCTTTATCCACTAGAAGATATTCCAGAGTGTCATCTTACAATGTACTCACTTCAGATTTTAATTTATGGGGAAATGGTTAAAGAACATGGATTTGATTTTGAGCCGGGCCATATATTGTGGGTAAATCCAGAATCGCGCCGGATTGAAAAATTCGAGGTATTAGATTTAAATAAAGAAGTTAAATTACTTCTAAAACATTATAAGTCGCTACAGGACTGGTAAGACTTGACTTTTTTACAAAAAGAGAATAAGATTAATTAGGAATATGTTAGAAATTGAACAAATTAAAAATAAATTATTCATTGGAGATTGCGAACAAATACTTAAAGATTTCCCAGAAAAATGTATTAATTTAATCTTTTTCAGCCCACCCTATGCAGATATTGCCGGGAAGTATAAAGATGGATATAAAGGAGTCCCGCCAGAAGATTACTCCAATTGGATGATACCAAAAATTCATGAAATGTATAAAGTTTTAGATAGCCGTGGTAGTATGATTATAAATATTGATAGCAGGGTTGTTGACGGGTTTCGATCAACTTATGTAATGGAATTAGTATTAAGGATTATCAAAGAGACGGGTTTTCATTTATATGAGGAATTAACTTGGTTCAAAGGGAAAAGCTTATGTCATCCAAAAAGATTTAGAAATCCATTAGAAAAGATATACTGGTTCGTAAAGCAAAAAGATTTTACTTTTAATTTAGATGAAATGAGAGTTCCATACGATAAAAAAAGTCTCAAAAGAATGGAACGACCCATAAAGAAGAGATTTGCTAGAACGGAAGAAAATCAAGAAAAAACAGAATATAAAGAATGGAAAAGTCACCCATTGGGAGCTATCCCTAGTACATTAATAAAAATAGGTAGTACATCTAAAAGAATTTGTGATTTCCATTGTGCGACATTTCCAATAGCATTGGCGGAATATCTTATCAAAGGCGGATCAAATTCTGGAAGTTTAATAATGGATCCTTTTTCTGGGACTGGTCAAACTTTAATGGCCGCGAAAAATCTAAAAAGAAATTATATTGGAATTGATTTAATTAAAGAATATTGTGATTTCTCTAGAAATAGATTAACTGTTAATTAAAATCCAATTTTTAGTAATTTTTAAAGTTCCGTAAATTAAACTATTTACAGAACTTCTATTTAAATTATATTTGGTATAAAAATCATAGCGAGTTCCTTCAAAAATTTCCCCGGTAGTTTCATTTTTAAATTTGTAAATAGTTTTATCCAAGTTACTAGGCGTACGCTTTAAAAAAGATTCAGTACTATCAGACATAATCCAATTTTTATATGATTTTCTTTCTTTTCTAACCATCCTACTAATACTACTTTGTCTTAAATTAAATTTTATTCCAAAATCCCATTTTGTGCCAATAAATATCTCATTAGTATTTAGATTCTTGAATTCATATATTGTCTTATCGAAGTTTGGATGATTTTCTCCTTTCTGTTTAGCGGACATTTTAGCTCTAGTCTCAGGTGAGGCTTTTTTACCATACATATGATTCTTTTCCCCACTAGATGATTTAGACATTTTTAATCTAGTTTCGGGTGTAAAAATACGATTTTTCCTAGCTTCACACATTTTCTGTCGAGTTTCTAAAGAAGGATGTTTACCCAGCATTGCTCTAGCATTATTTTTTCTCATTTTTGCCTTTGATTCTTCGGTATGTTTTCTACCGAAAAATGCAGCTTTTTCTCCTCGATATTGTTTTAATTTTTCTTTATTAGCTTCTGAAAGTTTTACTCCAAATTTACTACTAGCAAAGAAACAAACATTATACCCATTATTAGTAGTAAGAGTTTTATATTCATCAATACACGCAGTTTCTAATGCCCAAAGAGTTGTTACATCTGGCCGTTCTTCAAACCAATGTATAATCTCAATTTTAAAATTTTCCCAACCATATTTTATAATTGCTTGATTAATTGGTCTTGGATATATTTCTGATTTGTAATCTCTTACTCTATCTCTTAATCTTATAGCTTGTCCTATATATTCTTTATTATTAATTTGATTGGTGAACTTGTATATTCCTGCTTTTTGGGGGATTTCTTCCAGATTTATCATATTTTATATATTAAAAAATCCGTTCCTGTAACGTATGGCTTGGAATAAGATTCCAGACACAAGGTTTTAACCTTGACAGAAACGGAAAAATAAGTTATATTAATAACCATACGTTACTATATATTACACAAAATTTAATGAAGTTTATACTTTCTTTTGTAATTATCTCTAAAGATTATGTTGATTTTAGTTTAGGGAGATTAAGTAATGCTTGAATTAAATAAATTATATCTTGGAGATTGTTCAGATGTTCTTAAAAATATAGATAATAAGTCTATTGATTTGGTTGTTATTGACCCGCCATATAAAATAACCCAAGGTAAATCTGGTGGAGCTTTCGGTAAAGATAAAAGAGATTATCATGGAGAAATTTCCGAATTAACCGATGGAATAAACAATTCTATATTAGATGAATTATGCAGAATAATGAAAAAGATAAACATCTATATCTGGTGTAATAAGAATCAATTGGGTCAATTTATCTCCTTTTTTGAATCGAAGGGTTGTTTTACAGAGCTATTAACGTGGCATAAAACAAATCCCGTCCCGACATGTAATGAAAAATATTTAAGCGATACAGAATATTTATTATTTTTTAAAGAAAAAGGGGTTAAAATCTATGGAACATACGCGACAAAAAAGAAATTCTATGTAACCCAAACAAATAAATCTGACAAGAAACTTTATAATCATCCAACAATTAAACCATTGGAAATAACACAAAATATCATCACGAACTCTAGTTTACCAAATGATATTGTTTTAGATTGTTATGCTGGGTCAGGGACTAGCTGTGTTGGAGCAAGGAATCTTGGTCGAAATTTTATAGGGATAGAAAAAGATCAGGCTTATTATGATATTGCTATAAATAGATTAAATAATGTATGAAAAAATTAAATAGGTCGCATTTGGGTCAGATAGCACAGCTTAAGGTCGAGCTAGAATCGGCCCGCAAAAATATATTAGTTAATATTCCTACAATCCCAAGTAGGTATGATGCTTTGTTAGATTTGGGAAATAATAAACTAAGTCGGGTTCAGATTAAATTCTGCAACAATAAATGTAGCCTCAATACCCTACAATTAAATCTAGAACGTAAACATCTTAATCAAAAATCTTATAATCAAAAAGACGTGGACCTATTACTTGTCTATGTCTTGTGTTTAGATAAAATTCTTGCATTTCCACCCAAGATGTTCCATAATAAACCAACGATTTATATTAATCTTAAGAATGAAGAATCAAAGAATTTTTGGAAGAAATTTGAATGGTAATTATATGAATATTCAGAACGCTCAGAAGCCAAATAGGTGGTATAAGAATCTATGGTTTGGCTTCATTATAAGACTAAAGTGGAACTGGCCGATAAGCAGGCATATCTATAGTTGGTATATTAGACGATATAGTAAGAAATTTGCTAAATTTATCTCTCCAGTTATAAAAAATCTTATTCCATCGAATATTAATATGCAAGATTTAGTTAAAATACAATTTATGGATTTACCACCGGCTCTTATTTTCCCTATGGATTTTAATAAAGCAACAAGAAAATGGTGGCAATTTTGGAAGAAATAATATAAATTATGCCCGGCACAAAAGATCTAATAGCGGATTTGATTGAGGCAATTAATACTCAAAATTTTAAATTCACGCTTGGCATCATAAAACCCGGCCCGAATAATCAAGATGAATTAGAAATTTTCACCAACATCCGTAAAAATCCATTGGATGAATTATTAAAAGTCTTAAAAGAACAACAAAAGAGTGTTAAGCTTAAGGATAAAATCAAAGAGATGGACAAAATTTGAATAATATAATTCCCCTATTTTCTAGTCAAGGAAGTATTTGCAGGTCGCTTTTGACTTGCGAAGATGAAACCGAAATTAAAGATAATTCTCCAGTAAGCATCTTTGCGATTGCTGCTCAATATGGTTTGAATAAACTGGTAGTAACTGACAACTCCTTTCTTGAATTTCCCAGACTTTATAAGCATTGCAATAAATATAACATTCAATTAATCTTTGGATTAAACCTAAATATATGTAATAATGCACAAGATAAAACTGAATCAAGTCTTTTATCTAATTGTAAAGTATCGGTTTTAATGAAAAACAGTGAAGGTTATAGGGACTTAATTAAATTAAACAATGCGTTCAACGCACAAAAAGAGACATTTTACTATGAAAGTAGAAATGATTATAATGCTTTGAAATCTCATTGTACAGATAATTTACAATTACTAATTCCACCCCATAATAATTTTCTAGAAAAGAATTTAATATTTAATGGGTCTGCCTTGCCAGATCTCGGCACAATTAAACCAATTATGACTTATTGTGATATTGAATTACCTTATACTCAGGTAGTAAATCCAGCTATAAAACAATATGCCAAAGAAAATAAATATGAATTACAAGAAGTTCAGCCAATTTATTATATGAATCGGACGGATTTCCGTCCATACAGTGTTCTCAGATGTATAAGTGATAGAACGAAGTTTAATTCTCCAAATATTAATTATATGTCTAGCGCCGAATTTTGTTGGGAATCTTACTTAGAAAAGGTAAATAAATGATTTCAGGCGATTTATTAAAATACAATCTAGAGACTAAGAAATTTATTTTTTGGGATTTAGAGTCGAACGGACTTCATCTTCATTATACTAGGCCATTTGAAATATCCTATCTTTTATATCAAGGTAATAGATTCCAAAAAGAAAAACAAATATTTCTTAAATATCCAGATTATAAAATCCGACCTGAAATTGCCAAGCATACCCATTACGATAAAAATAAGATAGATGAAATTGGTATAGACCCCAAATCAGGATTACAAGATGTATTGAGCTATCTACTTGACCCGGAATATCATATTGTTTTTTCTAATGGATTAAATTATGATTGTATGGTATTCCACAATAGCTGTAAAGAATTAGGATTAGAATGTGGATATTCTTGGCTACCAAGATGTTATGATATAAATGCTCTATTTAAAGGAATGAAATTGGGCCGGAAAGTTGATAATGATAATTTGTTAGCTTATCAATTATCTTGTAATAATGTTGTTCAAAAAGGTCTTAAAAGTAATCTTCAATATATGGCAAAAGAATTTAATATTGAAATAGAAGCAGAAACCGACCAGTTCCACGGAGCATTATTTGATTCAAAAATTACAAGCCAGATATTCTTTGAGCTAATTAAAAAAATAGATGTTAAATAATTTTACAAAATACGATTTACCTAAATTTGGATACATTAAAATTCCAAGATTTTCTATTCCTAAAGAAGATAGGGAGAGACTTGAATTGTCTAATAATTGTTCAAGTGAAGAATATCTATTAGCTCTAGCAAAAGAAGGTTATCAGAATAAACTTAAATCTGGCAAAATCCCGCAAGATAAAAAACATACTTATTGGGAGCGAATCAGTAATGAATTAAGTGAAATAAATAAATTATTCTTTACCGATTATATTTTACTTGTTTATCATGTTATTAAATTCTGTGATAATAATGGAATATTAAATTCGCCGGGGAGGGGTTCATGCGGAGGCTCTTTACTTCTATATGTTTTGGGGGTAGTTAAAGTTAGTGCATTACAGCACGATTTGTTATTTGAAAGATTCATCTCAAGTGGGCGAACTGAAGTTAAAGAGATAAATGGAGAGAAATATATTAAATCAGAAAATCTTCCAGATGTAGATTTAGACTCTGACAGAGAATTAAAATATAAGATTAATGAATTTATTACCTCACAATTTCCAAATAGGACTTGCCAAATAAAAACAGTTGGGACATTACAGGGTAAATCGGCAATTAAAGAAGTATTAAAATGTTACGAAGAATTTAATGAAGACCAAGCTAAAGAAATAAGTAATATAATTGAAACAAGATTTGGCAAGGTTGAACAAATTACCGATGCTTTATCTGACGACCCTAAAAAAACAAACGAAAAATTTAAAGAATGGGCTAAAGAGCATGAAGAATCAGTAAATATTAGTTGCAAAATTAATGGACTGTTTAAGAATACCAGTATTCATGCGAGTGGTATTATTATTTGTGAAGAAGAACTTGATAATAACATTCCAACTGAATTATCTTCAAATAAGGAAATAGTTACTTGCTATGATATGGAAGGCTCTCAATTTTTTGGTATTAAATTAGATAACTTGGGTTTAAAAAATCTAACCTCCATTAAAGAGTGCCTTGGCTTAATTGGGAAAAATATGGAAGATATTGATATTAATGATAAATCTATATATAATTTTCTACAAAAAAGCAACGATTACCGTGGAATATTTCAAGCGGAAGAAGGATTAGGTAAAATGGTAATGAGAAAACTTCAATGTAAAAATATTGATGATATAGGAATGAGCGTGGCAATAGGTCGGCCCGGTAGTATGAAGTTTTTAGATGAAATTATTGATGTTAGAGAAGGTAATGTTGTCAGAAAAATAGACGAAAGAGTTAGATCCGTTCTTAATCCAACTTATAATGTAATTATTTTTCAAGAACAAATCATGGCATTAAGCAGAATCATGGCAGATTTTACCCCTCAAGAATCAGACGGTTTAAGAAAGGGCATCGGAAAGAAAATTAAAGAAAAGGTCTTGGAATACAAAGATAAATTTATTAAAGGTTCATTAAAGAATAAATATGAAGAAGAATTTATCTATGAGATGTGGCAGACATTTGAGGACTCTGGAGATTATCTATTCAATAAATCCCACGCAATTCAATATGGCTATCTATCAGCTATTTGTGCTTATCTAAAAGCTAACTATCCAACCGAATATTTTTATTCATTATTAAAAAATGCAAAGAATGAAACAAAACCTCAAGAGGAAATATCTTTAATTACTGAAGAATTATCTAGATTTGGAGTTGAACTATTAGGACCGCATTTAATTAAATCTGATATTGACTTCAAGATTGAAAGTAAAGATTCAGTAAGAATGGGTCTGGGTAACGTTAAGGGAATTGCCGACAAATCATTTGAAAAACTTAAGAATTTCTGTCATGAATATAGTAATAAATTCCAAATATTTCAGGCGGCTAATGAGTGTGGAATCAATATCACAGTATTAAGCCATTTAATCTTAGCTGGCACAATGGACGATTATTTGACCGAAACTAGAACTCAAACTTGTCTAGAAATGCAAACTTGGAACATCTTAACCCCAAGAGAACAACAAAAGGTCTTACAATTAGGTGAACAATTCAAATTTAATTTAATAGAAATAATTAAATATCTTTCTAAGCCACAAGAAGGTTCAGATAAGCCATTTATTAAGGAAAAAAGATTGGGCACAATTCGTAAGGAATATAAACCTTACCAATTAATTCATCAACAAAATAGTAAAAATGAAGAACTATGTGAATTTTGGTTTGAAAAGTCACTCTTGGGCTTCTCATATTCTCATAATCTTATTGACATATTGAACAAAGAATACGATAATGTATTAAGTATTGAAAAGGCAATGGCCGAAATTGACGATGAAAGGGTAACGGTTGGGGGCGAAATCGTTGAAATCCGCACCGGAACTAGTAAAAATAAGAATAAATACATTAAATGTTTAATTACAGATGGAAGCATGTCCACTAATGTTATGATTATGGAAAAGAATTTTGAGGGAAATAGTGAACTTAATCATGGTAAAAAACTGGAAATTGGGGATTTAGTTCTTTGTTCCGGGAGAAAAAAGACTGATATTGTCTTTTGTAATAAGATAGTAAATCAAAATGTAAGGATTATTCAGTCAATTTCTGAACTGAAGAAGAAGAATAAATGAAAAAATCTAAATTAACCGAATACCAATTATTATCGTTAAAAGAACAAGCAACCCCTACTATTGTATCTGGCAAGGGGCGGATTTATGCTTTAGCAAGCTTCATTCCCAGTCTAATTGATGAGTTATTAGAAATTAGACAGGAATTAGAAAGATATAAATTTCTAGAAGAAACTTCTCATTGGAAATAAAAAAGTAGTTGACAAATCTTCCAAAAACATTTATTATAAGATATCGGTAAAATTTAACAAAAAGAAAAAACAACAACAAATATATGCAACAATTACGACCAAATCAAAAATACTGGACCTTAGTTTCTGTTCAAGATGACGGTAGAATTAAGGTAGAGAAGGCTCAGAGATTAGTAAAATATAACCAACATCGGGCGAGTTGGGAGCAGGTTAATTCAAGAGAAATGGCTCGTGCCCTGAACCATTCGGAATTAGTAATAAAATAATAAATATATGAATAAAATGCGAGCAAAATTTCATCTTAATTCCATTGAAAATTTCGGTGGACAAGAACAACTAAAATTCATGGCGGTTTCCGCCAAATTCGGCCCTAATGGAGAAAGCGAAGATAATACTTATGCTCGATATACTCCATCTGCCGAACTAAAAATGACCGTAACAAATCCCGAATTACTCGGGAAGTTTAAGCCGGGACAGAAGTTTTACGTGGATTTTGTAGAAACGGAATAATAATATAAATATATGTTAAGTATTACAGTCAAGCCACTTGACATAGCCCAAAATGATTCTTGTGAGGTTAAGATTGTTCCAAGACATATTTCTAATTATTGTGTTTTATTTAGAGCTTATGATATTCTCAAACTAGAATTGTCCACCAAGAAATGGAAAAAGGAAGATTTATCTTGGAGGGTTTCTAAAAATGATAAGAAACTACAAGAATGGTATAGTTTTGGAGTAAATAAAAAAGAATTAAAAAAGAAAGTAAAATAAATATATGTTAACATATTACAAACCAAATAAAGCTATTAAAGGATCATTACTATCCGTTAATTTCTCTGCTAAAACGGATAAAGTTGAAAATGATAGAACATTAAAGGGAGATAAATCATTCTATCTTAATTTTGTGGGACAAACAGGATGGAATGAATCCGAAAGAACTGGTTCATTTAAAGAAGGTAAAAAGATTGTTGTTAAATTATCTCCAACCGAAGTAGGCGGGATTTTAGCCGCAATTAGTAAAAATACAACTTTAGCCGCCGCAATGGGGCAAGAATACGTGTACCATGATGGCGAGAAGACCGCCACTACAATATATTTCGGCCCACATTTTAAGAAAGAAAAGAAGGGCGAACAATGGGTTGATACTACAAATCAAATTGGCTTTGGCGTCCGAGTGGTAAAAACCGAAAAAGCTAATAAGGAAAATAAAGAACAATTATCAATTGGATTAACTTATGCTGAAACAGAATTATTAGTTAATTATTTGAAAGATGGATTGTGTCATATATTTTCAGCCCTTTATTCAGAGGATGTAAATCGTCCCAAGAATAAGGCTGTTGAAACTCCTAAAGCGGAATCCGCTCCCACGCCAACGAATGAGCAAGACCCGGATTTCTAAAAATATAATTAGTTAGCATTGTTATAAGACTGGATGAATTTCCAGTCTTTTTTATTTTTTTGTTTATAATTTAATGAGAAATCGTTATTATAAATATATAAATGAAAAAGAAGAAAATTCTATACTGGTCTGATTCAGCATTGGCGTTAACGGGATTTGGTCAAGTTTCATTAAGACTATTAAAATCATGGTTTTTAACAGGAAAATACGACATCGTGCATTTATGTTCTGGAAGCCCTGAAAATGACCCTAATTTCTCTAAATTTCCTTGGAAATGTATTGGAACGATACCTAATAATCCCAATATAATTCAAAGAATGAATCAAGACCCAAATTATGGTCGCGCCTGTTCTTATGGATTAGAAATGATTGAATCTATTGTTCTGGATTTTAAGCCTGACGTAATTCTTGCTATACAAGACCCGTGGGGATCGTCTGATATTGGTCGGCAAAAAGAATTTTGGAATAAAACTCATTGTATTGCATGGGAAACTTTGGATAGCACTCCAATCTATCAATCAGTGGTAGATAATATGAAAAGTCTTCATAATTACTATTGTTGGTCTAGTTTTGCAGAAAGAGAATTACATAGATTAGGTCATACTCATGTTAAAACAATGTTCCCGCCCGTAGATACAAATAATTTTAGACCATTAAATAAAAAACAAGAATTAAAACAAAAATTTAATATCTTAGATAAGAAATTTATATTAAACTATACTTTTAGGTCGCAATTAAGAAAACAATCTTGGGGAATAATTGAGGGATTATCAGTCTTGCAAAAAGAAAATCCTGAAATTGCTAAAAATGTTTGGTTACACTTCCATACAAGTTTAGAGGAAGGATGGAATCATAAAAAGTTTTGCGAACAATATAACGTAGATTATAATCATTTGTTATGGACGTGGATATGCCAAAACTGTAAAAACATAGAAATCAAATGTGATAATGGAGATAAGAATTGTAAATCTTGTGGGTCTAAGGATTCTCAAAAGACGCCAAATGTTGGATTTGGTTTAACTCCCAAAGAACTTAATGAAGTATATAATGTCGCAGATTGTGAATGTGTTGTCGCGAATAGCGGCGCGACCGAAATTCCTGCCGTAGAATCACTTGCGTCTGGATTACCCTTAGCAACAATTAATTATTCATACGGAGAGGACTTCTGCAAACAACCATTTGTTTTTACTATCGAAGCTACTAAAAGTGTGGAATTTGGAACTCAATTTATAAAAATGATGCCAGTAGCTCAAAGCATAGCTGATTTTATTAAAAAATTATATAATTCTAGTCAAGAAGAACTAGATAAAATATCAAAAGATGGTAGAGAATGGGTTGTGAACAATTTCAGTACGGAAGTCGTATCTAAAAAATGGCAAGACATAATTGATAATTTACCAGAAGTTACTTGGAATTTTAAATATGATACTGAACTTAAACCCATCAATTCCCCCGTTCAAGACCATCCCGATGATATTCAATTTATTAAAAATGCCTATAAATCCATCCTTAATATGGAAGTTAAAGATGATGATTCTGGACTTTTACATTGGATTGAATTCCTTAAACAACCTAAAGATAAGTCTCAATTAAAGAATGAACTTGTAAATACTTTTCGCAACGCCGGAAACCAACATAATCAAAAAGTTAAACCTAATTCATTTGAAGATTTATTAGATAAAAATGGTAAGAAGCAATTTTTAATTGTGTGCCCCGAAAGTGCGGGAGACTGTTTATATGTTTCGGCCACATTTAAATCCTTTAGAGAATCTTATCCCGAGAAAGATTGGAATCTTTATTTAGCTACTAAACCCGAATTTATGGAATTATTCGATGGAAACCACTATCTTACAAAGGTTTTACCGTATCAACCTTTCATGGACTCGGAAATTGGTTGTCTAGGACAGGGAACGAATCCTAGAGTGTTTGACGGGTATTGCTTCATAACTGCCCAAAGTCAGAAATTTTTAAATTATCTCGGAAATCATAATATCAACTTGCAATTAACTCAAAAATAGTTATCATATTAGAATATGGATAAAAAAATTACTTCCGAACAGGCAATAGAAATATTTGTTAATTATTATAAAGATCTTAATTCATTAAAAGATTTATCTATTAAATATAGTGTTAAAAGACATGTCGTAAATTGTATAATAGGAAGAATGACATTTAAGAAAGAGACTGAACCCTTTCTATATCTTATGTCTAATCGTCAAAAGAAAGATATAAAGGATTTAGAAAATGAAATTTGGATAGATATTATAAATTTTGAAGACCAATATCAAATATCAAATTTTGGTAGGGTTAAATCTCTAGAGAGAATTGATACAAAGGGACAAATCCGTTATCAAAAAATATTATCATCCCGCCAAGATAAAGGTGGATATTTAAGGGTTGTTTTATGTCAAAATAGTAAGATGTATAATTTTATAGTCCATAGATTAGTTGCAATCCATTTTTTAATTACTCCAGAAAATTACAAAGATTTAACAGTAAATCATAAAGATGGGAATAAGTTAAATAACCATCCTTCTAATCTAGAATGGTTAACAATAGCTGATAATAATAAACACGCTTATATGACTGGACTAAAAGATAATAAAGGAGAAAAACATGGAGAAGCAAAATTAACTGAAAAACAAGTATTAAATATAAGATATTTAAATAAAATTAAATGGTTTAATCAAAAAGAATTAGCCCATATTTTTGGAGTTTCTAAAACATTAATAGGTAAAATAGTAAATCGAGAAAGTTGGACACATATTTAATATGAATTTAGCGGAACTTTATTCTTTATCATCCGGCCAAAAATTAGATAAAATCTACACATTTGAAAAATTCTTCCCCGGATTACCAGATAATTATATTGTAATTCAACCTTGGTCGAAACCGAGCAAAAACTACGATGCATGGGAAGAAGTTTTATCTATAATTTTGCCCTATTTACAAAAAGAAGGAATTAAAATTATTCAAGTCGGCGCAAAGGATGAAAAACCATTAAACTTTTGTCAACATCTAATGGGACAAACCAATTGGGGGCAATTAGAGTACGTCATTTCTAAAGCTAAATTAGTTCTTACTTCGGATTCGATTTCTTCTCATTTAGCTGGTCATTATAATTTACCATTGGTTTGTTTAATTTCAAACAATCTCAAAGAATGTGTTTCTCCCTATTTTGGCGATAAATCTAAACAAATTATATTAGAACCAAATAGAACTAATAAAAATCCTTCTTTTATGTTAGATGAAGGACCGAATAAACAAATTAATGAAATTTTCCCTGAAGAAATAGCTAAATCCGTCCTAAAACTTCTTAATATAGAATTTAATTATCCATATAAAACAATTCTCTTAGGCAAACAATTTCAAAATCGTATAATTGAAAGTGATTGCACCGCTCCGGTTAACGTCCAACAAATGGGATTACAAAATATTTTAATGCGATTAGATTATTCTTATAATTTGAATGTATTAGTTCAGCAGGCGTCTTTAGGCAAGATAAGTATTGTCACAGATAAAATAATTCCCACTGATTTATTGTCTCAAATCCGTCCACAGATTGTAGAAATTTTGTATGAGATAAAATCTGATTCCGACCCAAATTTTTGTAAAACCCTCCAAGAATTAAAAATCCCTTATAGATTATATAGTAAATTAAACGACGAACAACTTAATCCATTAAAATTAAATTATTTAGATTACCCTATCATTGGAAGAGTTAATACTACAATGCCGCCAGAATTAAAAGATAAAAAAATAGAAAATCTATTTATTAAAGGAAGTAAATTTATCATAAGTAGCCGGGGATTATTCCCTAGCTATTGGTCATATAAATGTAATAAACCAATTCCTGATTTTAATGCCCCGCCCCAACAATTGATAGATATTAATGTTGAATATTTATTTCAAGATATTGACTACCTCATGTTTCTCGAAAAATCTGTTTGACAAATTCAGAAATCTAAGTTATCATAATCTTATGAGTAAAGAAAAAATAATTTCAATCATCCAGATTAACATAAAATTAAAAAATCAGGAAATCTCCCTATCCTCCGAAGATGCCCGTAAAGTTTACCAAGAATTACAGAAACTTTTTGAACTAGAAAAAACTGAATTTGATAAATTAAAAGAAGAATGGGAGAAAACGACGCCACAAACTCCAGTCTATCCATATCATCCACCGATTATAATTGAAAGGTGGCCGCGAATTCCTTATTGGGAAACATCGCCCATAATTACTTGTAATAATCCATTGGGTTTAGGATATTTGGGCGATTCACCAACCTTTGAGAATCTAAAATGCGAGGGATTAAGTAGTCAAACTTTGTCTATAAATTTAAGTAATTAAATATGTACGGCCCAACCTACGAAATAAAATTAGAACTTAATAAAGAATATGATATTCCATATGGATACGGCTCAAATGGATATATGTATCATAAAGGTGAATTTTTGGGCAAATTAGAACAACACGTTTCGTATTGGAAGGAAAATGATTTCTTGGTATTTAAATTACAAGACAAGAATGGTTATGCTATATGTAAACCTAATTTATCATTACTGGGACATAAATTACATATAACTTTCGATCCTAAATCATTTGGAAAAACTTTGGAAGAAACTTTAGAAGAATTAAACCCAAAATATAAATGGGAGACGTTCTGTTCTGATACAGAAGAAAAGGATTATCCAGAATTAGGACAATTTAAAAAATTATGAGTGAACAAATTATACAAGAACAAAACAAATTAAAAAGGATAGTCAGAAATAATGATGGGTTAATAAATGATTTAGCTTATCCCTTTGATGAGAATGGACGAATTATTTGGCGTAAACTAATTAAGAATGAACATTTAGTAGCAAATAAAGATAAAACTCAAGAAACTGATGTTACAAAATTAGATGATAAGGATATCCTTTTGTTACTCTCTGGCTTTAAGGAATTAGCCGATATCAGGGGGTTTAATAGTATTAACTATGAAATAATCAATGCTAGTCCAGAATTTTGCGCCGCCCGATGTATAATCTCTTGGATACCATCTTACGAAAGCGAAGGCAGAACCGTAGTTTTTGAATCAACCGCTGACGCCACATTTAATAATACTTCTCCTATTGGAAGTAAATATTATCTTACTACAACCGCTGAAAATAGAGCATTTGTTAGATGCGTAAGAAATTTCCTTAGAATTCCTATTTTGGGTCGAGATGAAATTTCATTTGGTGGAAATAATAAACCAGAATCATCTTCCTCGCCCAATCGCCAAGTTAGACTTTTAGATGAGCTTATGGAAAAAAAACACATAAAATGGGAACATATTGTAGATAAATTAAAAAAAGAAGGAACTTGGAAAGAGGAGTTTACCGGAACTGATACATTACCAAAAGATTTGACATTCAGTTTAATAGAACGAATTAAGTCTGTGCCATTAGTAAAATAATTATGAATTTTAAAGATTACTGGAATTATCAAGATTTGGATAAATATAGAACTACGGAAGATTATTGTTCTGCAACGTGGGATGCTTGTAAACAAGAAGTCTTAAAAATATTAGAGAAATATTCTCATTCTGAAGGAGTAAGTTTTGCTATAAAAGAGATTAAAGATTTACAATGAATCTGATTAAATTTCGCTTCTGGTCTAAAAAAGAAAATCAATTTATTACTCTTCCGCGTGTTTGGGTTGGAGTGGATGGATTATTTCAATATGAATATGGCGATGGGCAGGAATTGGTTATTCAAAGATATACTGGATTAAAAGACGATAAAGACCAAGAAATTTATGAGGGCGATGTTGTAAATTATAAGTTTTCATTAGATTCCTTTTTTAAAGAAGGGGAAGTTAAATTTTCTCCCGGTTGTTTTGGAGTGGGGAAGTTTTTATTATGGGACTTAGATTATATTGAAATTATTGGTAATATCTTTGAGAATCCCGAATTACTTTCTTAATAACTTTGAGTGCCGGGCGCAAAAACAATTCACACAAGAAAGATTATAATACTCCACCCAAATATATCAAACCAGTTACAGATTTTTTTGTAAAGATATATCTTGACCCTTGTAGTAATTCTTATTCTTTAGTTAATGCACAAGTAAATTTTATTTATCCAGATAAAGATGGACTAAAAGAAGAGTGGAATTATCCAACAATATTTGTAAATCCGCCATACGGTCGCAATTCAGAAAATAAAACATCAATATACAATTGGATACAAAAAGGATTAGAGGCGAACCAAAAATATCAGTCTGAAATAATCTATCTCATTCCAGTAGCTACTAATACAAAACATTTCAAAGATTTAATATTCAAACATTTCACGTCCATTTGTTTTCTGGCCGACACTAGATTAAAATTCTATAATCAAGGGAAAGAAGATGTAAAAGGCGCACCTATGTCCTGTTGTTTGATTTATATCGGAAAGAGAAATAAAGAATTTAATGCCATATTCTCAAATTACGGAAAGATATTTAACATCTAATTATCTTAATAATCCGCTAATTTGCTCCATTAAACACTTGATTTGGTAAGCCCCTTTATTTATTGCCTGCCCACTAGTTAAAATATCTATATCCGTATCTCTACACAAAGGATAGGATTTCTTCATTATATTCTCGCTAATCTCATGAACTAATGAGATTTTTTCTTTTATTACTTCTTGGATATATTCGTTCATTTCATAGGTAATTACACAATAATTTAGTGTAAATTGTAACTTGTTACTGTTATTATTTTATATAAAGGAAAATATTTATGAATAAAATTTATTGTTTAAATTGTAATAAACCATCAATTTACGAAAGCTCCAAACCGGCTATATGTGGATTTTGTGGAAAACCTTATATAGCTAGTAATGCAAATTTTACTCCCATACTAACCAAATTAATAGGACAAACTAAAAACGTCTCAATATTAGATGATAATGAAACTTACGACGATATCCCAGAACTTCCAAACATAGAAAATCTTGAATTTGAAATATCCTCCAATTTAAGACCTAATAGACAACATATTAGTAAAGTAGGAAAAGGCTCGGGCCGAACTAATACAAAAACAATTAAAGGTAAAAAAATAAGTAAAAAAGAAATCCAAGAAAATTGGGCAAATCAATTTAATCGAGGGACAAAAGAAAACCCTATTAATTTAGGGGAATAATTTAATGGATAAAAAATCCAACCCTACTTTTGAGGAATGTGTTCCAATAATAGAAGATTTAATTAAAAGAAGAAGATATAAATGGAATTTGAGAGCGATTGCTTGGATGGATTATGATGATATTTCTCAACAAATTTTGCTCCATATTTGGAAAAAATTTAGTCAATTTGATATATCTAAAGGGCCAATTGAAAAATGGGTCAACAGAATTATTTCTAACCAAATGTCGAACCTTATTCGTAATCACTATGGATCGCATGTCAGACCGTGTTTGCAAAAATGCGTGTTTTATGGCGGAGGCGACGAATGTCTCAGTCCGCTAGTTGAATCTGGGAAGCAATGCTCAGAATGTATGTTATACGCCAAATGGGAAAAGACTAAAAAAAGAGCAAATAACGTTAAACTTCCCGTTAGTTTGGAAGTACACCAGCAAGAGGTATTCGACCGGCCTGATGAAAGCTTCGATTTAGAAAACGCTACTATTAGATTGCACAAAAAAATGGAATCTATTCTTAGACCAAGTGAATTTCGATTGTATAAACTTCTTTATATCGAAGGAAAAACAGAAGAACAAGTAGCAGCAGAATTAGGATATAAGAGTAATGAGGGGCGAAAAGCAGGATACGCCAGAATCCAACAGATCAAAAAAATCATCTGGGAAGTAGCTAATAAGATTAAAAATGATATAGATTTGTTCTAATCTAAAATTTTACCGTAAAAAAGTGTAAAAATCTAGTTTTTAAGTGTAAGATAATACATGAAAAGAATAGAATGTTATATTTCAGATGATGTTAGTCAAGTTGTTGATAAACTAAGAAAACCATCAAATCAAACGCGGGCCGAATTTAATCGTCAGGCTATTGAACAATATATAGATAATCAATTAATAATTAAAGCTAATTTCAATAACAAGGTGAAAAATTTTCTAGAAAAGGAATAAAATATGTCGAAAAAGATTGATATGACTAATTATGAATTCGATAATTGGGTAGTAAAAAATTTAAGCCACTCCGATAAACGTGAACATCGTCAATATCGTTATTTTTGGAATTGTGAATGTAAATTATGTGGAGAGAAAAAAGTAATAGATGGTAGAAAAATCAGGATGGGTAGAAAATGGTTATGTAATTGCCAAAGAAAAAGGTTGAAACCTATCATTGGAACAAGAATTTGTTATTGGGACGTTTTACAAGAAAGAGAACAATTTTATGAAACATGCAATGAAATATTTTGTTTGTGTCGTTGTAAATGCGGAACAGAAAGATGGGTTAGAAAACTAAGCCTAATTAATGGAGAAAGTAAAAGTTGTGGTTGTAAGAATAAGTTCTTGAAAGGTGAAGCCAACAAGGCTTTTAGACAAAATACAAAAAGTTCTGGGGGTTATGCTTATCTCTATAAACCAGACCATAGAAATTGCAATAGTCGTGGAAGAATATTGGAACATAAATTTGTTATGTCCGAATATCTTGGACGACCATTAGAAGACAAAGAAACCGTTCACCATATTAACGGAAATAAGTTGGATAACAGAATAGAAAATTTAGAGCTTTGGGCAAGCAATCATGCTCCCGGACAAAGAGCCGAAGACCTAGTAGCTTATGCCCGCGAAATCTTAGAAACTTATAAAAACTACCAAAATCCAACCGTTCTTACATCTAAAGAACAAATCGCGCCCGACTGGTTCGAGCTAGAAAAATAATATGAATCCCCTAGACGAATTTGATTTAGATATTACTGATAATAATGAAATTATCTCCAATAATCCTTTACTTGACCCGCCAAAAAAGGAAAAGAAAGAAACTATATTATTATCAAAAGAACAAGAGTTAATTATCCTCACTGAATGGGAGAAACGGCCCGAAAATCCCCCGTCCATTCCTGAACTAATTAGACTAGTCTGGCCCGATATAGAAGAAAACTTAATAGATGCCCGCACCACTTATGGTAAAATAATTCGAGAATATTTAATCGCCAAATTCGGCCCGGAAGTCACCCAGATTAAGAAAAAGGAACTGGAACTCACGCCCGAACATCAGGAATATATTAGGAATAATTGCTCGAATATGAGCGCATTTGAAATGAGTAAGGAATTATTCCAAAATCCAAGATTAAGTCCGGCGGCAATGGAGACTAGATTAGTTAAGGAATTTTTGAAGACTTTGCCGGGAGCGATGGTAAATGAGGAAGAAGAGGAATTAGATGTAGAGTATAGGCCACCGAAGAAATTAGAACACGCTCTCGCCAGAATAATTAAATATGTCAAAGATTGTAAAATTGATAGAAATAAATTAACCCCATCACAGAAAAAACAGGCAGAAGCATTAATTGGATATCTTCATGATTATCGTTTAATTCATCAAATAAACACCTACGAAAATATTGATGATAAAAAATTATTTGAATCAAGTTTTATTTCTTATACTTGGGATAAAAGTGACCTAAGCGCCGAGGATGTTCACCAATATATTATTCTTTGTACTGAAGTTGTAATGTCGGCTAGTATTCAAAGAACTATAAATATGTTGCAATCGGAGCAAGACAGACAAATGGAGGAAGGAGAGGGTAAATTATCTATGTCTTTAATCGAAGCGGTTAATGTGGCTCGAACCGAATATAATTCAAGTGTTAAAAGGCAAGAAACTTTATTTAAAGCTCTTGTTACTCAAAGAAGTCAAAGATTAAATGATAGAATTGGGCCGCAATTTACTTTACTTAGTATTGTAGAGGAAATGAAGAACGAAGAAAAAAGAAAATCTTTAATCCAAGATGCTGAAAAAAGAAATGATAAAATCAAAGGAGAAATTAAAAAGTTATCTAGTATGGATGAAAGAATTGTTCGTATCTGGGGAATAGATCAAGATTTAATTCTAAATGGATAATATTTGTAAAATCTGTGACCAAGAAGTAACTGAAAAGAGTCATTTCTGGAAAAATCATAAAATTAAAGAAAAAGATTATTACGAACAATATATTCCTAAATCTGATTTATTTACTAATGAACCTATTATCTTTAAAAATCCCGAACAATACTTTCTAACCGATTTTAATGACAAAAGAAATTTAAAGAAATATCTTGAATCTAAGTCAAAAAAAGAAGGGTTAGATTATCTTGAATTATGGATTTCTAAAAGAAAACAAATCAAGGACCTTACTTACGCAATGCCGGAATTTGAATGCAAATCATTATGTTTTCCCTCGATTAAATTCATTAGAGATTTTTTTGGATTAGATTGTTACGATTGTATATGTTTGACAAATAAATTACAATTAAGGCATGATTACAATCAAAAATTAGAAATAGATAACAATAAAGAACTTAATTTCATTTGTGATAGTCGTGAACAGAATATACTTCGATTACCAAATATGCAAATCGCGGCACTTAATTATGGAGATTATACAATAGAAAATAGTAATATTTATATTGAAAGGAAATCATTGTCCGATGCTATTTCTACTTTATCGGGTGGTTTTGAGAGGTTAAAAAAAGAGATAGAACGATGTAAGGAAAATAATCATTATTTAGTCATTTTAATTGAAGAAAAATATAGTAATTTACAAGGATTTGAATATATGCCACATATTCATTCTAAATGTGATTGGATATTTATTTCGCACCGAATTAGGGAATTATTGCACGAATACCCATTAACTATACAATTTTTAGCTGTAGATGGGCGAAAAGAGTCTGTTAGAGTAATGGAAAAGATATTTAAATTGAATAATGATATTAATTCATTAGATTTACAATATCTATACAATCAAAAAATATTATAAATAAACTTGATATTATATGCATTCTAGTGTATAATATTGTATATGATGGTAAGAACTAATACATATTTAAGACAGGATCAAGATGAATCTTTGGAAAACATTATTAAAGAAGTCGGATTTGGCAAAAAAGCACAATTAGTTAGAAATGCTGTTGACGAATATATAGAAAAATACAACAATACTAAAAAAATAAATAAAAATGAAAATGACTAAAATTTGCACAAAATGTCAAAAAGAAAAAAATATATCTGAATTTAATAAAGATTGCCATGCTCCAGACGGAATAAGATATTCCTGTAGATATTGTAATATTGTTTTAGATAAACAAAAAAGAAATAAGAAAAGGGAAGAAAAAATTAAAAATAATAATAGAATTCCAGACGTGCCAAATGAAATCTGGAAAGATATAGATAATTATGAGGGATTATATCAAATCTCAAATAAAGGAAGGGTTAAAATTCTTTCAAGATTAAAAAAAATAAGAAAATCTAAAGGTGATACAGAACCATGCTATTTAAGTGAGGGATTAAAGAAATTTAGGATTTTAAATGGATATGAAATGGTACCTTTGGCAAAGGATAGTAAAACCAATTGGTTTCTGGTTCATAGGTTGATTGCTCTAGCTTTTCTGGAGAACCCAGAAAATCTTCCTGTTGTGCATCATATTGATCATAATCGCTTAAATAACCACATTGAAAATTTAGTATGGGTTACTCATAAAACAAATTCAGAAGAAGCAAGTAAAGCTGGAAGATTAATAAAAATTCCCAATGAGAAAAAAACTAAATCTGTTTTACCTCAACCTGAAGTTCCAGAATTCTATTCTGATAATAGTCTTAAATTGGATGATGAAATTTGGCTCGATATTAAAGGTTATGAAAATAAATATAAAATTTCAAATCATGGAAGAGTCATCTCTTTAAAACGTAGGTATGTTCCAAACAATAAACTAAGAAAACCTACAATCTGGAAAAACAAGAAAAACGATAGTTATCTTTATATAGGTTTAACCGATGGCGAAGAAAGTAAAATTTTTACTTTACACCGATTAGTTGCATTACATTTTTTAGAAAATCCTAATAATCTACCAGAGGTAAATCATAAAAATGGAAATAAATTAGATGCTAATGTTAAAAACTTAGAATGGATTACCTGTCAAGATAATATTATCCACGCATTAGAAAACAATCTAAATACAAGTCGTGGTGAAAATAGTCCCTTTACAAAATTAACAGAGAGTAAAGTATTAGAAATAAGAAAATTATACAAAGAAGGATTAACGACATATAGATTAGAGAAGATGTTCGGCGTTAAATACTATACAATCAAAGCAATAGTAGATAGAAAAAGCTGGAAACATATCTAATCATGTTATATTTTCCAGATAAGTATAAAAAAGATTTCCCTCAAGTCAATAAAGAATTATTAGATATAGAGGGAGAACTGTCTGATGAAGCGGCAAAAGCCGCATTAGGGAGATTCTTACGGGCCAATCTTGGGTTTGGGTTAGAACTTCTAACAAACAAAAAAGTCAAACTTGCTTACTATCAAGAAATATTATTAAAAGCTTTATTTAATAGAAATTTTTCGATGATAGTCGCAAGTCGTGGTGGATCTAAATCTTTCCTTGCTGCATTAATAGCTTTTTTATATCCATTATTTAATCCTAATACCAACACAATTATTTGCGGGCCAACATTTCGTACATCAAGACACATCTTTAACAACTTAGAAAAAATAGTAGATTCTCCAGAAGCGGTTTTATTAAAACAATGTTTTGGGGCAAAAACAAAAAGAAATGATGCGTTTGAATATGAAATAAATGGTGGCATTATTAGAGCAATTCCGATGAATAGCGAACGATTACGCGGATTCAGAAGTCAACTTTTAATTCTCGATGAATTCCTTTTGTTTTCTGAAGAAGTTGTAAAAAAAGTATTAATGCCATTTTTGATAGTTCCTAGTAATATTACAGAAAAAATGAGTAAGTATGAAGAAGAAGATGAGCGTATTTTAAAGGGTGAAATGAAAGAAGAAGAGAGAATGATATTTCCAAGTTCCGCAAGGATGGTTTGTTTAACTAGCGCTTCTTATCAATTTGAATTTTGTTATACTTTATTTAATGAGTGGATAGATAATATCACTTCTGGGACTAAAGTAGAAGATGCTACTTATTTTGTTGCTCAAATCGGATATGAAGCCATCCCAAAATATTTAATTGAAAAAAGTGTTATTGAAGAAGCTAGTTCTTCTGGTCCAGAAGATCCAATCTTTCAAAGAGAATTCGGCGCTCAATTTGTAGATGGAAGTCAAAATTATTTTAATGCACAAAAAATGCATAAACTTACTGCTCCAGATTCACAAAGGCCAACGGTTCTTATTAAGGGTAATCCATCTAAAAAATATATCTTATCTGTTGATGCGAATTATAATGACAGCCCAACTTCTGACCATTTTGCTATGGCTGTTTGTGAATTAGATGAGGAAAATGAAAAAGTAGTTTTAGTACATAATTATGCTAATGCTGGAGCGGGATTAAGGGGGCATATTAATTATTTTTTCTATTTATTAAGTAATTTTAATATCGTAATGATATGTGCTGATAATGCTGATGCCGCTTTCTTCTCAAGCGTCAATGAATCATCATTATTTCAAGATAATAAAATAAATATAAAACAAATTGAATACGATGGACAATTACAAGGCGAAGAATATAATCAAATGTTAAAAACCGTTAGAAATCAATATAATTTAGATGGTAAAAGAATCTTATTTAAACATATTTTTAATCAACAGTCTATTAGAAGAATAAACGAACAGCTTCAAACGTGGATAAATACTAGTAAAATACATTTTGGATCAAGACTTACTCAGCATGGAGAAGATTATGACACAGCGTTAAAATCTAATATTATATATCCCGACGATGAAACAAAGAATAAAGAAAGTTTATCTTCGTTTATTTATAACTTAATAGAGAAACAAGACGACAATATTTATTTAGTTAAAAAAGAAACTGCCGTTATAGAAGTCTCTATAAGTGCTACAGGTGGACAACAATTTACATTACCAGCGATGTTAAATCGTCAAGTTGGTACTAATAGGACGAGGAAAGATTCCTATAGTGCATTATTATTAGTTGTTGAGGGCGCTCAAGCCTATTTTAATCTAATGAAACAGCCCAAACAAGAAAAACAAAAAATGTTCACCCCTCAAATGTTCGGACATTCTACTTTATAAAACTATTCTATAAATCCCTTAAAATCTTCTATCATTTTCAATATTTTCCTCTGATTTCCAAAATTTATACTTTTTACTTTAATTGTAGGTGGAATTTTATAATCATCATTTAATCTAATCCCTTCTTCTTTTTCTTCGGGAGTTAAAATATAATCAATATAATCAAAAATTCTACGTTTTACTAAAAATCTCCAGTATAAATTCCTTTAATTCTTGTTCAGACAAAAGTAAAATATCCATTTTAAAATCAGTCTTTACAGATTGGGTGACATGCCAGAAGGCGAGGGAATCAGAATTTTCCGTCAAATAAGCATGAATTATTAGGTTCATAGATTGAATTACACTTAATTTAAAAGGAATAGATTAGAATAAAAATATCCAAAATTTATCGGAAATTATTCAAGATTAAGTGTATAATATAGTGACTATGGAAGAAAATATTGAAATATGGAAAGATATTAAGGGGTATGAAGGTATTTATCAGGTATCAAATTTGGGTAGAGCTAAAAAATTAGCCAGAACTATTATTTGTAAAGATGGGAAAACTAAATATTTAAACGAAAAACTTATTAAATTATATAAATCTGGTAATTCTTCTTATCTTTCTGTATATAAGGGACACAAAAGGGTATTTACCACCAATATTTTAAATTTAATTGAACAGTTATTTGAAGATAAATCTTTAATAATTCCCTCATTCGATGGTGAAATTTGGAAAGATATAGATGAATTTCATGGATTATATCAAGTTAGTAATTTGGGGAGAATTAAATCATTGCCTAAAATTGATTTTATAGGAAGGAAACGTAGGGAACTTATTTTAAAACAAAGAAAAGATCATAATGGATATTATTATATAACTCTTAGACACTCCACTTCAAAAATATATAAGACAATCTCTGTTCACCGTCTGGTGGGGATTTCTTTTGTTGAAAATGTTCATAATTTACCAAATATTCACCACATTGATTATAATTCAAGTAATAATAAATATGATAATCTATCATGGGTAACTCAAAAACAAAATATGGAATTTTCACAGAAAGAGGGAAGATTAAAAAAATATAATTTAAAGAAAATTAAACAAAGACCATATAAGAAAGAAATTTTACCAGATTATTATACCGATGAAGATTTTAAACCTCTTGATGAATTTTGGATAGAAGTAAACGATTTTAATAATTATAGAATATCTAATTATGGCCGAATAAAAGAAATCACTTGTAATAATCAACAAAAATTGATTAAACCCTTTTTCTGCGGAGGTAAAAAACTTAGAAATGGAAGACCCCTACAAGTTTGTTTATATAATGAAAATGAAAAAAAATTTTTCGTTCTTAATAATCTTGTTGCTACACGGTTTATCCCAAATCTAAATAAACTTCCATGCTCAAATCATAAAGACGGTAACAAAACAAATAACCATGTGGTTAACTTAGAATGGTTGTCTTATTCCGATAATCAACATCATGCAATTAATATGGGTTTAAAACAAGATATAGGAGAAAATAATATGCATTCTAAATTAACAGAAAAAGAAGTTATAGAGATTAGAAAATTATATAAGAATGGAATTGGATATAAAAAATTAGCAAAGATATTTGAAGTCGAACCATGCACAATTTCACTTGTAGTTAAAAGAAAAAGCTGGAAACATATATAAAATATGAAAAAAATAGAAGAAATTAAGTTATCAACTTGGGCGAAAGAGAATAATATTCCCTATAAAACTGCTTGGGAACAATACAATAATGACACACTACCAGTTAAAACACGGGAAACTAAAACTGGCCGAATTGTTGTCATGAAAGAAATTGAAGCATCTGAGCAACAAGCTGTTAATAAAATTGTGACTTTTGGACAGCCGATGATGACAGCAAGTGATGCTAAATACGAAAGTAAAGCTTCTTCGAGGTTTAATAAATCAGCGTTGACAACGCCCGCCTTTCAATATTCGCAAATAAGTCAAGGAATAGTTCCTTATGAGCAAACAGGTGACGGAACAGGAAATTCATGTATAAGTGTTTCAGACGCGATTCGGTTATGTCAAAAATGCTACTTTAATTTCCCAATATTTGCCTTAACAATCAACGCAATGGTTGAATTCTCTACTAATAAACTGTATTTTCGTGGTGGCAATGTTAAATCCCGTAAATTTTTTGAAGAATGGTTAGAATCAATAAATATCCTTGATTTTGAAGATAAATTTTTTAGAGAATATTATCGTTCATGTAATGTTTTTCCTTATAGATTTGACGCCATCCCACAAGAAGATGATATTAAAAGATTAAATAAAACCTTTGGTATTTCGGCGGCCAAAGATGTCAAAATTCCCATTAAATATATCATTCTTAATCCAGTAGATATTGGAGTTTATGCCACTTATAGTTTTTCTGATAATGTAGTTTATTATAAAAGATTAAATGGCTATGAATTAAACAGATTAAAAAGCCCTAAAACTCCCGAAGAAAAAAATTTCTTTGACTCCTTACCCGAAGAAACAAAAAAACAAATTAAAAATAATGCTGGTTCAATTGATATTCCATTAGATAATGATAAAGTCTATGCTATTTTTTATTCCAAACAAGATTATGAGCCGATGGCAATCCCGATGGGTTTCGCTGTTTTGAAGGATATCGAATGGAAGGCGGAGATGAAAAGTATAGATCTTGCAGTATCTAGGACAATGCAAAATTGCGTTCTTTTAGTTAAGATGGGATATGAAAGTAAGAATGGAGAATACGTCTATGACCAACAAGCGGCGAATACAATGAGAAGTTTGTTTGAATCAGAATCAGTCGGCAAAACATTAGTGGCCGATTTTACTACTGAAGTTGAATTCAAAATTCCTCAAATTGGCGACTTCCTTGATCCAAAAAAATACCAAATTGTTAACGAAGACATCAAAACTGGATTAAATTATGTATTAACTGGCACAGACCAAAAATTTAGCAACCAATATATTCAAGTTCAATTATTTATTCAAAGATTGATAAGAGCTAGGGAAGCATTTTTAACTGGATTTTTAATTCCTGAAATTAAAAGGGTTAGTAAGGATTTGGGATTCCGTTCTGTTCCTCAACCATATTTTCACGACATAGATTTAAAGGATACGGCGGAATTCAATCGTATCTTGGCTCAATTATATCAATATGGTCTATTAACACCCGGAGAAACTTTTGAAGCTCTTGAGTCAGGTAAGTTACCAAACAAAGAAGAATCAGAATTAGCTCAAGAAGAATTCCGTAAACATAAAGATAAAGGATTTTATGAGCCAATTACGGGTGGCCCAGCCTCTTCTGAAAAGATGCTTGATAAAACAAATAAACAACAAACTAAAATGCAAGAAACTCAATTTGAACACGATAAGCAAGAAAAGGGTAAAGATAGAAAACATGCGGCTGAAAATCCAGAACCTAAAGCTCCCCAAATCATTCTTAACGCTCCCACAAAAATGGCCAAACCCTCTGGCAAGCCAGCAGGTAAGACGGGCAAGCAGTCAAAAACCCGTAGAACCCGCGTTAGCAAAGCGGGAGTGGAAATTCAAGAAGTATCAGAAGAACTTTATTCATTATCAAAGATAAAAGATAATCTTATTCTTGCCTCCCAATTAAAAAACGAAGTCAAAGACGCTCTATTATCCAAATATAAAGTTAAAGAATTAAATCCAGAACAATCTCAAATTGTTTCAGAAATTACTGAAGTCATCATGGCTAATCAAGAATCTTCTGAATGGTTAAATAATGTTAAAAAATATGTAGATGCCCCGATTAATGATAATTTAGAAAAAAATAAACAAATAGATGAAATTAGTTATCGCCATCAGATAGATAATTTTGCTGCAATAATTTTGGCTAATAGTATTAAAGAAATGGAAGAAAACGAAAAAAATGATGAAGAAATAGTGTAATATACATTAGTTTTTGTGTAATATAATGTATGAAAAGAACTCAAATATACTTAACGGATAAAGAGGAAGAAGGAATTCTTACTATAATTAAGAAAAATGGTGGCGGTACTAAAGCCGAACATATTAGACGAGCATTGGACGATTATATAGATAAATATAATCAGATTAGAATACCTATAAATACAAACCTAGACTTTAATTGGATACCTCAAGAAAAAGTTGGTAAAAGGGTAAGAGCAAATTATGAACATGACCCTAATTTTAATAAGATTGGGACAATTACATGTGCCTTCCCGCCATCTCCGGGAACAATAGGAGATTGTTCTGTTTATTATAGAGTCAAACAAGATAATGGAGAATTTTTTAATGTCAAGTCATTTTGGGTGGAGTTTTTAAAGGATTAAATATATGAGCGATATTTTAAGCAAAAGACATAATTTAATTGATATTACAAATCTTATATTTGATAATTGGACCGTTCTAGAACTAGATAAAGAAAAAATAGGAAGTAATAATGAACGTTATTGGGTTTGTAAATGTAAGTGTGGGACTATCAAATCTGTTATGGGGGGGAGATTAAGGGTTGGTAAATCCAAAAGCTGTGGATGTGTTAGGGTTAAAGTAAATAGTAAGATTAAAATAAATGACATTATCGGACAAAGATACGGACATTTAATAGTAATCAAACAAGGGGAAACTAAGTTAATCGGAGAGAAAAAGAGAAAAGATGTTAGAGTAACGTGTCAATGTGATTGTGGAAATATAAAAGATTTTTCTAGATATTATTTATTAAAGGGAAAAGTTAATAGTTGTGGGTGTTATTATGGTAGATTCGATGAATTCGGAAATAGTAAAAAAAGAAAAATTAAAGTACTAAATAATCACGGGTATATGACTATATACGACCCAACCCATAAAAGGTCTGATAGGAATGGATATGTTAGAGAACATATCCTTGTGATGGAGGATTATTTAAAAAGACCAGTAGAAAAAACAGAACATATTCATCATCGGAATGGTATTAAAACCGATAACCGAATAGAGAATTTAGAATTATGGTCTAAACATCATCCGTTTGGACAGAGGGTTGAAGATTTGGTAAAATATGCTAATGATATTATCTCGAAATATAGAGATTACATAAATCCAACCGCAATGAATTATCAAATCTAATGTCTAAAATTCGCACAATTTATTCAAATATTGGAGTATTTTCTTCAAACGCCCCTTCGACCGGGTTTCACTTCTTATCAACGGACGGAATTTTTACCTCTAATGATAATCCTAGTTTTTCTTATAATTTAGTTTTTCCTTTAATGAGAATTATTCATGCAGATTATGGATTTTCAGAACCTCGAACCGATATTAAACAATTAGGAACAATTGGAACGGTATCTAGACCAAGTATTTTAGCTCCCACTGTGAACCTTAATCTAACTTATTATCAGCAAGGCTTGATTAACGAAGCGAGATTAGGTTTCGTCTTTAATCGTAATTCTGGATTTTATTCAGATGGGGCTTCAATTTATAATAATCGGGTAATTTTTATATCAGGATTTTTAGATAGACAATACGAACGTAGTACGGAAACTGAATTAGGCTATCCGTTAACGACAAGAGATGGGAAAAATATCTTTATTGCCACTCGCCAAGATTATTTAGACTTAAATAATACGACCGATACCCCATCCTTTCAATCTAATTCTGTTGACTGCTTTGCTTTTGGTGATTGTTACCTCCAAAAATATTCAACTTCTTGTTCCGTTGGTTCATTTCCTCAATGCTCAGTTTCATTTAACTGTAATAATGTTGTATTCTATAATGGATCTAGTGGTAAAAATATTCCATCGGTTGATTCAAAAACTGCCACCCAAAATACTCAATATCAATTTAATCTTCCTAATACTTTTCAGGGAACGGGTTTACCAACGGTTTTATTGCCTAAAGATATCTCCATTGATATAACAAATTCAGATAATAGTACAATTGTTGATTTACCAGTAAAAATATCAGACTTAAAAATTCAAAGTTATGATATAAACATGGATTTAAATCGAGAGCCGCTTATAAATTTAGGCTATAAATTACCATTAGATTATCCAATAAATCTCCCGGTTTTTGTAAATTTAGATATAAATACTATTGTTGGAGAAAATCAAACCGGCTCATTAACAAGCTTAATTCAAAAAGATAAAGATTATGATATTAAGATTAGATTAAACTATTCAAACAGTAATTTATTCAATGGGACGGCAATCTTGTATGAATTTTTGGGGGCGAAATTTAACAATCTATCAATAGATGACACCATCGGTTCAAATAGAAGTTGTAATTTTTCTTTTACCACAGAAATAAATCCAACCAAACTAAATAAAGGATTTTTTGTTTCTGGCCAATTAGGAATTCCTAACACTGGAACGGTATCCGAACTAACCCTTAGTGATGATATCTTTGGGTTGGGAATAACCGATTCAATCATTACTGAAAATGGCCGTGAAATACTTGTCCGGGAGGCAAGTAAAAGACCAATATATTAACGTAAATGTGTAAATTAATAACAAATTAAGGATATTTTATGGCACAAATTAAATTAACAGAAATGCCCCAGATTGGTACGCTAAATACTGGGAGTCAAATATATATAGTAGATTCTAATCAATCTTACCAAGGAGTTCTTGACCAGTTGGCAAATAAAATAATTACCCAGTATCAAGTCTTTGCTTCTCCTTTATCGGCGGCAGTTATGACCACTGGGAATGCCGAAGTTCTTTTACAAGGATTGAATAATGCCCCAAGCGCAATCTTAGACGCCGACCACGTTGATTTATCGAATGCTTTCTTTGATATTGATGGTGGAACATTTTATGATACATACGTTAATACTTCAACGGTGGACGGTGGGACAATTTGATTATGTCGTTATTAACGATCAATGGTGGAAACTTGGATTATAATGTAGAGGGAAGTTTTCCTTTATATAATAGTGTCTATTCATTTACTGGATTCTCTCTTGAATATTTATACCATAGTGGAAATATAAGATATGTTTTTAATACCGGATTTGGATTAATAGACGCAAGATTAACTTCGGGCAGCGGATTAAATTTAGACTCATATCCCTTTTATCGCGCCCGGCCAAGTGGAACAATCCCAATAAATCATCTAAAATTCATAGACGAAACCCCCGTTTATCAAGTTCATTCAAATCAGTCTGGAGTTGTATATTTTACAAATACGGGTAATATAACTCTATCAACCCAATCTGAAAATATTCAATATTCACAATATATAACCCCAACGATAAACACGGTAAGACAAACCCCGGTTACAATCTCGGGTTATTTATTTAATCCCGCCGACCATTTGCTTTTTTGTTATAATGCCAATAGTCAGGATAGTATTGATTTGAAAAATTATTATTTTCAGACCAGACCAGAATTAGCTAATGCCAATATTTTACCATTGTATTGTAATCCAGCAACCTCGGGAGATATGACAGATATGTTTGATTATTTGGAAAACATCCGTAAACCAATATCAAATTATATACTAGATTCAGAAAAACCAATCAGATATGTGACTCTATTATATGACATAGGAGTTAGATTAACAGGAGTTGATCGTTTTTCGTTATCATATTTAAATTGGCCAGATCCATATGATATATATAATAACGACCCAATAGAAGCGGAAAAACATTTTAAAAGCGGAGAATTCTTACCGCTTGGTTCTGTGTCTGCCTCCTTATCTAGTTTTTTCTATTTTTCTGGAATATATACAAATCAAAGATTAAGAGGAATAAGAAATAGTCGAATGGTTGTAATAGATCAAAACGCTCAATACATAGCCCAATATATCTCTAATTCAGACGACTTATTTGCATTTACTTCCCATTCAAATGAAATTATCTCTTCTATGAATACCAGTAAACCTTGGAAAAAATATTCTGTTGGAGAATTTCCAAGCAATGTTTTAATAACCCATATAACAGCAAGAAATAAAATAGATGTATCTGGATACATAAAAAAAATCGGAAACGCCACATTATACAATAATTATTACAGAAGAGGAAACAAGTCAATAAAAAATTTCTATATTTTCGCCTCGGCCATACCAAACATATCAGGAGAAAAAACTATACAAGAAATGATTAATAGCGGTGATCCAGCGGGTTATTACGGACATATACTTACGGGAATTAATCCGGGAATGTCCGTTAAAACTTTCTTTCCTAATTATTCATTAAATGGATTTGCCTCTGAATTTAATTGGATAAGAACGCCAATGATAAGTGGAAGAGATATTGCCGGAATAACCCATAATGGAATTCATACAACCGCTGTAGTTGCCCCGATGGGTTTAAGTGAATATCTAAGGGGGTCTTATGCTTATAGTAATCAAGTAAGATTTTCTGGAGATAACTGGTATATAACGAATACGGCAGAATCTTTTAATGGACAAAACTATACTGTTACTGGGGATAATTCAATTGGACAGCAAAGAATTTTTGGTCAAGATACTGCTTTTGGTGGACATGGCACAGCATTTAGCTGGTTAAGACCAGATGCTTTTGGGGGGACAGGATATGAAAATTGTCCCGTAGGATTGAGTGTTCATTCTAATGAGCCAGGATCGCTTCTCTCTATGCCACCTATTTTTTACTCGTTATGGTTCTCTGGTTATCCATTTATAGAATGTTCTAGCGCGGCAGATAATTCAAGTAATAATAATAAATACTGTAATCTATATCATATAGGAGATCCACTAGTAGTCATATGAACCGAACAATTAAAATCAGACGAGGTTTAGATCGAGATAGGTTAAATTCAATATTTAGAAATGGAGAACCTTTCTTTGCTACTGATACTAGGACTTTTTATCTTGGAGACGGAATATCTTATGGTGGAATTGCATTGGGAGGGACGACAATTTTTACAGGGATAATGGGTTTAACGGGACATCAGTCTATTACTGGAAATAAAAACTTCGATTCAATTGCCAGTGATAAATTATTAGATGGGAATGGTATTGGGCCGATGTTCTTGGCTTCTGGAAACCAATACTTTATTGACAATGATGCACTTCCTTCGGTAAGTTTATATAATTATATATTAACTGGATCTCCCGATGGAGACACAACAAAATTAGATTGGTCACAAGGGATATTCAATAATCGTTATTCATCTTCCCATAATATAACTCTTAATTTTAATAATTCTTTATTGTCTGGTAATTGGAATATTACGAATAATACCCCGCCAAATAACTTTAATTCCAATGGAAATATTGGTATTATATCAATAAGTGGCAACTCTTTATGCTTTTGCACCGGATTAAACGAATGGGGGAAACTGAATCTAACTTCTTTCTGAAAAGTGTAAATAATATGTATATTAACATCAATTTATGAGCCAAAGAATACAAGTAAGAAGGGGAACAAATGCCGCCAGATTAACAACGACGTTTTCTAGTGGTGAATTGGCTTGGGTAACAGATAATCAAAAATTATATGTCGGAGACGGAATTACGGTCGGTGGCGTATTAGCCACGGAATCTACCACCGGATTGGTATTTTTAACCGGCAATCAAACCATAACGGAAACTAAAACATTTCGAGATAATTCATTAAGAACCAAAGAAATTAGGAATCTAAGCGGAGAACTTATTATTTTTCTACAATATGGACAACAAAAAATCTATAATAGTAGTGGATTGGTAATAGATATAGCTAATTATATTTTAACCGGAATAAATACTTGTCATTTAGATTGGGGTAATGGATATTTGTATAATAATCAAAATATTTTAACCTTGGATTATGGTAACAGAATATTATCCGGGAATTGGCAAGTTGCAACAGCATCGCCCCCCACGGGAGATTATCGTTCCAATGGTACAAAAGGAGTTTTATCTGTAAGTGGAGGTTATTTATATGCTTGTACCGGAACAAATTTATGGGGGCGGTCGCAATTAACTAATTTTTAATATGTCACAAAAGATACAATTTAGACGTGGAAGTTTGGCCGAAGTAGGCTCTACTATTTTTGACCAAGGCGAACCAGTTTGGATAACCGACCAACATAAACTTTATATTGGAGATGGGGTTACTCCGGGTGGAGTATTATGGAATGTTGAAAATCCCACCTATCTGAGCGGTAGTATTGCCAATGCGGTATATACAACCGGAAACCAAACAATATCTGGCGTTAAGAAATTTGACGGAGTAATCTCTGGATTTGGCCAGTTTGGGGTACCATATGTTATTGACTTAAAAAATGGATGGTTTTTTGCTGGTGGCACAGGATTGTCTAATCTGGTAATGTCTCTTGGTGGGAGTTTAGGTTATAATGGACTAGATTCTATAAATTGGTTTGATAGAATCACCCTTGATCAGAATGGTATTGATTCTATTTATTATGATACTTCTAGAAGTTTAGTTGATTCAAATAGCATTTCAACCTTAAAATGGGGAACTAAACAACTAACCGGCCTATGGAATACAAATGGTTTAAAAATTAACGACAATTTAAACATAAATATTTCCAATAAATCATTTATTTATACTGGAAACTCTACCAGTTATTCTAATTATCTGGGAACGGGTCAAAGAAGTGGTTATATTAATTTAACTTCTAATATTTCTTTTAATGGGAATATGACAGGATTTATAAATGGAATTCAAAATGAAAGCGTATTTTATTTTAACGCCCCCCAATCTGGAAGCGGGAAATATCTAACTTTTGATTTCGGCCAACCCAAAACTGTTACTGAAGCTAAATTTTACCAAGATTTAACTTCGACCCATAGCAGATGCAAATGGTATGGATCAAATGATAATATTAGTTTAACACAATTAACAGATAATTTTCTTTTAGGTGGTTCAACAACTCAAATTCAATCAGGATTGTCCAGCAATGTAAATCCATATAGATATTATACTTTATCTGGAAATTCAGGTGAACTCTCCAACGCTCCATTCTTAAGAGAATACGAATTTAAGATTGCCGATGAAATAAATACTCCTTATTTGTTTGCTAATGGTAAAACATTAGCCGGAAAAGAACCGACTAATTCATTTTATCCGACCGCTTATTTACATCTTAATTCTGGAAATACTGGCGCTTTAAGCTCGCCATTAAAATTTACTTCGGGACGATTATTGACCGGGCCAGAAAAGGGGGCAATGGAATATTCAAATAATAGCTTATTTCTCACCGACGAAACTTATACAAGAAAAATGATTCCAGCAATAACCAATCCACCTACCGCATTTAATTCGGCTGGATTATCTGGAAGTATAGCTTTTGATAGTGATTATATGTATGTTTGCACGGCTAATAATAGCTGGAAAAGAACTTTATTAGAAGTTTGGTAAAATTATAAAATATTTATGAGTCAACAAATACAATTTAGGAGAGGGCCGGAATCAAATAGAACTGGAATAGTATTTGAACAGGGCGAGCCAGTTTGGACAACCGATAATAAGAGACTAAACGTTGGAGACGGTTCTACTTATGGAGGAATTCCAATTGGAGGATTGGTTGTCACCGGAATGGTTATTCATCCCTCGACAAATCTTGGTAGCGGAATTTTTTGGTCTTACAATCCAAACAATATAGAAATAGCTAATCTAGAAGTTAAGATGATACATGGAAACTCTTCAGAAAATGAGTCGGCGTTTCACAATAAATCGGCCACCTTCCATCGGGCAGACGACAATACTTTATTAAAAATTGGAAATACCACAACTTTAGCTTCTCATACGAATTCACAGTTTGGAATGGATATGATAATAAGTGGCGATCAAGTTAGAATTATAGTTAATAATAATGGGGCTGGAGGAGAAAATTCATTATGGATAGCTAAAATTGAAAGATTTACAATTGGAGAATTACTTACTATAAATAAAATTACAGACTAATTATGTCTAATCTTCAATATACCATCTCAATCAAAAATAATTCCAATAAAATCATCTCTTCCTCTGAAGAAAAATTTATTGGTATCCGAGACGGTTCTTTAATTAAAATTGATGATGATTCCAATCTTTATACCATAATTGGGCGGGATAATTATTTCTTTATTAAAAATTTTAATGTATCTGACCCCAGAACGATTATATTAGATGAAAACATTGGGATGGATTTACAGGTGGGAGATAACCTAAATTTAAGTTTCAAAGAATATGAACTATCAAGTATAACCGACATCATTGATGGTGGCAATAATTATAAGAATGAAGAAGAGATATCCATATCGGGCGGCGGATTAAATATTGACATATCATCCGGTACAGGAAATCCCTCAACCTTGGAAGTAAAAGAAGTGGACGCGAATGGAAAAATTAAAATAGTGGGAATTAAGAACAAAGGAAAATATATCATTCCGCCCGAAAATCCAATTGAAGTAATATCAGAGGACGGTATGGGTGCAAAATTTGAGCTTAAATATCAAGAATGCTCAAACCGGGCGATCCTTGAACGAACTATTCAATCAATTAACTTTAAGGATGGAAGAAGTTTCATTATTTTAAATTACAGTCTTCCGCTCAATCTTATTCAAGGAAAACTCAGTGTCGAAAAAAATTATTTATTATTAAAAGAGAATTATCTTGGGCAAGATAAAAGAAATATCAACTACCAAGTGTTTAAAGATGTGACCCCATATAGCAGATTTCCAATCATGGCCCGCCACTCCTTATCACAAGATTTAATTTATAACAAGATGGTTTATTTATTGGACGCTGAATTAAAAACAATAAAAGATGAAATAAAAGCGGTTAAAGATAAGATTGGAATGTAATTATCTTCTACTTTGGAACTTCTCTGCTAGAATTCCGCCATTTCTGGACTGGTCATTGATAACTTTGATCACTTCTGATTTTATAGCCTGAGAAAGTAATATTGCCCTATCTCTATCATTTGTATCATTTTTATCTTTTGATTCGGTATCAACTTTAGTTTTATCTGAATTTACTTTACCATTAGAATCTACTGTAACACTGATTGAAATATGATTTGTCGGCCCGGAAGATGTTCCATTTGTAGAATTATTATTAGGATTCTTAGAAAAATCTTGAGTTCTATTTAATAAATCCCTAATTTCTTCATTAACTGAAACCAATCTATTAAACATTTCAGAAGAATCGTTTGAATAATTTTGAACATATCCACCCGCCGCGTAAGATTTATTTAGATTGTTAAAATAATTAACTCCATATTTTTGAACGGTAGAAGGTGAAGCAACATATTCGCCACCTTGAATTAAAGCCCTATATTTATCCGAAGAAGAGTCCCCGCCAAAAAATCCACCGCCAGAATAACGAGGTATATATCCACCATTCTTTCGGTAAGTAAACGATGGAGAACTAAAAGCTGATGATCCATATCCCGGAGCAAAAGATTGATTTAAATAAGGATTATAGGTCGTTCCTCCCGGAGCGCCATTCAAACCTTCTCCATAAGTTGTTCCACTGTTAGAACCAAGAGATCCTGCAACATTTATTCCCGCGCTAACATACGCTCCTATTAAAGCTGTAATTTGTTGTTGTTCAAATTTTTTCCCAGCTTTTTTAACCTGTTTATCAAATTGTTTTCTTTCTCTAGTATATGATTCACGAGAAAATTTTAATCTATTTTGGGGATTATTCTCATCGGTCAAAGCAAAGGAAGACAATAAAGAAGAGGTATTGAATTTTCCATTGCGACCTTTTTTATCTAATTCAAAGGTATTGGCTAATTTAATTATGGCTGAATTACCAGAGACACTGGTGGAATCAGATTTAATTGCGCCCGAAAAGGCATCAATGGGAGATTTGATAAATTCGGACGGTTGTTTTGCCGCTCCAAAATTAAGAGCGTCAAGATTTCCTTTGCCGATTCTTCTGGTCGCCTTTTGATTAAGAACAAATTCGCCACCACTTAGAAACGCCGGAACATCATCTTTTAATCCCGAACCCATGTTTACATAACCACCTTTGGCATATTTAGGAATATAACCGCCATTAACCCGATTAATAGTATTTGCGCCAGAAAATCCTAATTGTTTAGTTAATGCTCCGAATAATACATTAACGCTTAAATCCGATGCTCTTCCCAGAATATTAGAGGCAATACTTAACCCTACCCCCCTCATAGCATCCCCAAATGATTTTGCCCCGGTAATTGCCTCTTTAAAACCTTGTTGAAATGATGATTTAAAATCGGCACTAAAATCTTGAACATTAGTTGCCATGTCCCGCCAAAAGGTATTAGTATTATATTCTAACGGAGTAAATAATGCTGCCTGAAGGTCTATTTTGCCGATATTACCAAATTCATCTCCTTGTGCCGCTCCAATATTTTGTTTTCTTACTTGATTTGCTATTTGGTCATTAAATCTAAATTCTAATGGTAATAATCTTTGATTTTGTTGAAATTGGGTTTGGGTTAAATTCCTTCTAGTTTTAATGTCTCCTTGAAGTCTTTCCGTGTTAGATGTATTCTTATTTACAATATCAAGAAATTCTTGGAAAGCCTTAAAGAATACTTCATATTCTACATTTCTTTCTTTTAGGATATCTGATAATTCTTTAGGACTATTTTGGGGGTCTGTAAATAATTTTCCTACCTCATTTAATTCCCCACGAACATCAGTTAGTCCAGCGCGACCAAAAGCTTCTTTCCCCTGTTGTGTGCCAAAAAAACCAGACAAATTCGTTCCCGCTTCTTCTGCAATAATATCTAATTGTAATGGGGTTTGTGGACCAACTTGTTTAAATTGTTCAAGTAGGGATATTCTATTTTGAAAGAATTTCTTTATTTGCCCGGCAGACTCTTTATCTAATTCATTAGGATTCCTAAGTAATGCTTTAATTTTTACCATTTCTGGCCCAACATCCAGAAACTTAGAAATAGAATCTAATCTATCCGCCGCTTTTTTATAATCCTCTGGAGTTACCGTTCCCTTTTGTTCAGTTAAGTTCTTATTTAAATTCTCAGTAATAGTTTTTCTAGTATTAGCTAAAACATCAAAGATATTTTGTTTTGAATCGGTTGTTAATTTATTTAAAGCTTCTTTTAAATCATTAGTTGTTTTTAATTGTTCTTCTTCTAGATTTAATCTATTAGCAATGAATGGGTTGCTTCCCAAACTAGATAATCTAATTTGATTAGAAGTTCTTTGGGTAATTTCCCCACCCCTTAATAAACTAGTTTGATTAGAAGCTCTGGAAATTGCGTCACTATCTAGGGTTCGACCGAATTTTTCAAAAGCGTCTTGACCTCTAATGAGTTTATTAGTAAATTCAGATAAAGTTTTGTTACTACGAGTTTGAGTTCCAATGAATTTCTCACTATCTTTAACGCTTTGGCGTAATGCGTCGGGGTTTAGAGTTTTGACTATTTCTTCTTGAATTGATTTTGACAAACTTTTAAATATTATAGTAATGTATTTTTCTAGACCAGTGCTGTCAATATTAGCTTGTTGACCAATATCTCTTAGAGCGTCTGAAAAATTTTCTACAGACGTAATTTGAGGAACTACATCCTTAATTGCTGAAATACTGTTTCGTGGAGTATATAACTGTCTCTTAGTAAGAGCCGAAAATAAATCGGTAAATTCTCCCTTTTGGTTTGGAGAGGTTGAAGTTAGCCCAAATAAGCCAGAAATAAATCTAGACGAAGTTTGTTGAATAGATTGAATTCGTTTTGGATCGTTTAATTCTGAATTAAAATCTTGGAATATTTCTGGTCTAGCCTTATTTATAATTCCTTCGATATCGAAACCCTCTCTAGATCGCCTTTCTCCATCAGCCAGCCGTCTTCTTAAATCTTGTAATCTTTGTTCGGGGGTGCGTCTGTTTTGTTCTGATTTATTAAATTGTTTTAGGTCTTCTCCAAAGAACTTTTCCAATTCCGTCCCCCGCTGTCTTTGTTCGTTGATTTGGTTAATATTAGCCCCTAATTCCCTCGCGCCCTGTAAATTATTAGATGAAAATAATTCTCTTAATCTATTCCTATTTTCTGCGCCGGGAATTCCAGCTAATCCGACCGCTTGTTGATTTTTTAGCCGATTAACTTGAAAATTAGTAACCCCACTAACTCGGCCACTATAAATTTCTTCTAATCTATCAGACGCCTCAATAAAACTCCCAATGGAAACACTAGATTGTTGGGTGGTTTTCTTTAGTTTTTCAAGATTTCTTTCTAAATCAGGTAACGTATCAGTAAAAGCTTTAAAGATAGATGGTAGTTCGGATAAAAGACCTAATCCTAAGCCGCCCAATGCCCCAGCCGGACCAGCAATACCGAATCCAGTCGCAGTAAACGACGCTATATTTGTTCCACCACCAGCCAACCTAGCCAATCCTCGCCCAGTTGTAGATTCGCCAAATTGACTCCCAATACCTTGTTCTAACACCCCGCCAGCAAGCGGTAATACAAATGAAGCATTTAATGCTTTTCCCTGCAATCTCTGCCGGGCATTTTGGTCAAAAACTGATAATTGTCCAGTCTTTTTAGCTTCTGATTGTAATTGTTTAAATTTAGAAAATCTCTCTGGTAATACTGAACCAAAAATACTACCAAATCCTAATTTTGATGTTTCATTAAAGAATGATTGGGATCTAAATTGTTGATTAGCTTGTCTAGAAAAATCTCTCAATTGAGTTTGAAATTGTTGTCTTAATTCTTCGGGCAATCCCCTGCTGCTACCACGAAGATCTCTTATATTAGAAGCTAAGTCTTGTCTAGACCCACTTAGATAAGAAGATTGAGATAATTTATTTAACGACGCAAAAGGACGTTGACGAGTTCTTTCTTCATCTCTAGCAAAACGTTTCAGAGCGTTTTCATAATCAAATTGTTCCCGGCCCGGACCTAATGTTGGAAATGCTGCCGCCGTAATTCTGGGTTGTTGAACTTGTCTAATTATATTCTGGAATTCTAATTGACCTCCGCCCAATCCACCAAATAATTGACCCTGAATTGATCCTTGGGTATTAGTTAATGGAAATCCAATATTAGGAGCTAAAGCCGGGTCTAATTTAGATAACTGTTGTTGACGGATCTGTAATCTTTTTTGTTGGGCGGTAACAGGAGCATATAAAGCGGTAAAACTTCTAGTTACTTTTTTTAAAGATTCGTCATTTAATTTATAGGTTTGAGAAAGGCTTTTAGTTGCTTTATTTATATCAGTTTGATTGAATAATCCCTGACGAATTAAATCTCGGTATTTGTTTATATCTATATTTAATTGTTTTAAATCACTCAATCCTACTTGACCAGTTTTAGATACCCCAAAAGTAGAACCAAATAAATCTTTCGTCGCATAATTAGGAATCCCCGCTTTTTTCGGGTCTAATCCCATATTGGCATATCTTTGAATTCCCTGATTTAATCCTAATGGTTCATCTTTGGTATTATAAACTCCCAACCCCAATGGATTACCAGAAGATCTTATTTTTGGAGAACTTCCAACCCTAATCTGAGAAAGAGATAAACCGGCAGAATGTTCCCTAGCAATGGCGGAAGAAAGAGAATTAAAATTGGGAACTAAACCCGCATTAAAATAAGTTAAAGTATCTCTTAAAGAATCTTGTTTAGACGGAACTAAAAGATTTTGTTGAATTACATTTTCCAATTCTTTTAATGTTTCAAAATCATAAGACTGTCCAGAGGTTCGTGATACATATTGACCCTTAAATTGTTTAGACTTATCACGCCATCTTAATTGAGGAAATAAAGCATATAATCTTTGTTTTTCATCTAACCCCGCCATATTTGCTTCCTGAGCAATAATTTCCTGACTATAAATTGGAACATTTCTTTTCTTTGCTAATTCTGATAATTTATTAAATATTGCAAATCCCTCTCCCCTTTGTTTCGATTCAATATTTCCTAAATCTAATTCATTTTCTCTTTTTCTAAAGGTGGCGAATGACCCTTTAGAACTTTCAATAATAAATTGATTGGAGGTATTTTTCCCCACAACCATATTCCTCAGAGGACTTAATCTTAATGAGGCATAATTCGGAATCAATCCCTTATTAAATACATCATAATTTTCCCCTTGGGCGCGAATTTTCTTGATTCCGCCCAAACTAAAACGACGGAATTTGGCTTCTTTTTCTCCTTGTTTTAATGAATGTAAAACCAGACTTCCGGTTGCTTCGTCAAATTCTGTCCAATTATCGAATCCTTCTGGAGCTTGCGCCCCTACTAATTTATCCCTTCTTACTCTATATTGGGCGGCATTATAAATCCCCAATTCCCCGCTCCCTTTTTGATAAGTTAGAGATTGGAATTGTTTACTTTTTAATAATTGAGCGGCTTGGGCTTTTGAGATTTGGGGCATGAAGTTGGGGATTAAACCACGATTTGTAACCTTTTGTAAGTCTTGAATATTAAATATTTTATCACCAATTAAAGATAATTCTTTTTCTTCCGATTGATATTGTTTTAACATTCTTAAATCACGACTGTCAAATATATTTGATTTTTCAGCAAAACTTCTAATTAGTCCGGGTGAAATAGATAAGTTTCCACCAAGTTCTTCATTTAATGAAAATATTCCTTTAGATGAACTTTGATTTTTATATAATTCCCTAAGTTGTGGAAGGGTTTTTATAATATGGTCTGAACTTATTTGAGATTTTAATAAGAATCCAGTGGTAGAACTCGGAAATTGTTTTGCGAACGCTAGTGCGTCATTTTTTGAGAAGGAAAAGGGTGTAATTCCCGGCCTTGTTCCTGATACTCTTGAATATGTAATATATTTTAATAATTTTTCAGGAGTAGATACATCATGCGGATTAAAATCTGAAGTAAAGTGCGGCTCTGAGAACCTCGATCTCAATTCGTCTATTGTTTTTGGCCCATTTTGAGTAATAAATTTTCCACCCGCCGATGTTTCAGGGCCGACTCCAATTCCACGGAATATATCCAAATTTCTTGCATAATTTGGTATATATCCCTCTGCTTTATACGGACTAAATCCATGTGCTTGTATAAAAGATTTATTATAATTAATCCCAGCCTTACTAGATTGGGGCGGGATGATGGCGGGTTGACTAAATCCGGGGAAGTTTTTAACCGTTTCCGCCGAATTGTAAACTACCTTCCCAAGTTTTGGAATATTTAATTCCTTAATTGCCCCCGGATTATACCCCGCCTTAATCGCCCCGATACTTTCCTGAATACTAGGAACTAAACCAACTGCCGCCCTTCTACGTGGATGTAATGATAAAACTTCCTCATCTCTTTGTAATAACCTGTTTCTTTGAAATACCCCAAGTAAAGGAGCGTTAGCCGAGCGAATATTAGACAAAACCGCCGCATTCACTGAAGATTGTTTATTAGAGAAAGTCAATGATTTAATTAAGGCCGCATTGATTGCTTCTTGGACTTGTAATTCTTTTTGTTTAAGGCTAAGATTTGAGGCATTAATTCCAGCAATTTGTTGTTCTAATCCAGCATTTTGTTTTAATAGATTTTGAATGGCATTCTCAGTTTGGTATCTACCCGTACCTACTTCAACAATTTGACTTAATGATTTTGCAGTAAATGATGCGAAATTCAGAAATAATTTACTTAATAATATACCGCCTAAAGCTAATCCCGGCCCAGATAAATAATTACCAATACCTTTTAATACTCCCTCACCTAAAGATTGACCTAAACCTATGCCAGCTTCATCACCAGTTTTAGTTAAAGAACCAGCTAATTCATTGATACCTCCAGTTATTTTACGAAAAACAGGTTCTAAGGTTAAAGTGCCAACTTTGGAAGCAAGGGCGGTTAAGTTGTTTAGCGTTTCGTTAATGTTAGCGGAAAGGGTTTTGTTAAGTTCGGCTTGGCGGCGAGAGGCTTGGTCAGTCGCATTAGAAGCGGCATCCGTTGCTCTGGCCGTAATAGAATTTTGTTTGGCTAAATCTCCTAAAATTGCACGAAATTGGTTCGCTTGGAAAACACCCGCTGAAAGCTGAACCACCTGATTCTTTTGAGATTGAGATAAAGTATCATAAGTTTTACCTAAATTTTGAAGAATTTGAATTGCAGATAAATTTTTACCAGAATAATCTTCTACCAGAACTCCTAATTCTCTAAGGTTTTCTAATACTTCGGGACGCTCTATGCGTTGGAAAATAGTTTTAAGTGAGTTACCAATTACCGAACCTTCACGACCCGTAATTTGACGGGCAGCAGTTACTAAACCTAATAATTCATCAAATTTAACTCCAGTATCTTTAGCAGTTGAACCTACGCGAGCAAGAGCATCAGCCAAATCCTTTGCAGATACCGCGAACAAGGAATCTACGTTCGCAAGTTTATTGATAATAGTTGTAGAATCTAACGCGGCATCGTTGAAACCATTTATAGCTGTAGTAATGGCCGAAATAGAATCTTCTACAGAAAGCCCACTTAATCTAGTTAAGGTAAGAGCATCTTTCAGGCGTTTTAGCGTTTCCGTTGCCGAAAGCCCTTGGCGGCTCAATTCTACAGCACCTTTTGCAACAATATCGAACGAAGAACCTGTTTCATTAGCTATTTTAAATAAATCTCTGGAAAATCCTTGTAGCTGTTTTTGACTCAACCCTAAAATAACATTAACATCTGTAAGCTGCTTTTCTACGTTAATAGTAGCTTTTGTGATCGCTTGCAGCGCACGAACTATACCATATAAATTTGCCGCTGTGAGTGAAAAAGCGATTACCCTGCTCTGGCTGGCGGCAAGTGACTTCTGAAACTCGCTTGCATTTTTGCTGAAGTTACCTAATGGGGACGAATCAAATTTTAGTTTAACTGTTGGAGCATTTTTGGCGAAATTAGCCAAATCACGATTTGCGCCGCTTAAATCTAAACTACTTGTTAACGTTAAATCACTTTGTCCAGCCATAATATACCTAAATTACTTACCTTTTACCTTAATTTAAGTATATTTACACTAATTTATCTCAAATATATCTATTTGGCAATGGTTTAGATGTTACATGTTTCTGATTAACTGGATTTTTGGACACAAATTCTTTCATAGCTAAATATTTATTATATTTCCTAGTTAATCTAAAATAATTTAGGTCATTTTCATATATTTTTTCCAGAAACCTTAAACATTGTATTTTATTACTTATACTTACAACATAAGTCGCTTTACAATCATGAGCCTGATGAACGGCAACATTAAATCCTTCTTCGGTCAAAAACTTATGAACAAAATTAACAAAAAATCTAGAACTAATCATTGAAACTGTAAATTTATATTGATTTTTCCAAGATTTACTCATACAAAGACACCCATCTCCATCTATATATCCGCGCAGGAAGGAATAGTAATATTGTTTATCTATGTTCGGAAAATTTAATGTAAGACTCTTCCTATCTGTCATGCCAGTCTTTTTTAGATCTTGACAAATTTTATTATTACTAAATACAAATTGTGATATTATTTGTTTCCCTCCTTTAAATCTTCTTTCGGGGTTTGGTTCTCTATTACTTGTATAGATATGAATTGGGGCGTCTGTTTTTAAACATTCTTTAAATTTTTCTAAAATTTCTATATCTTTGGGGTGAATTCTCAACCCAACCCTTCCTAGTCTTTCTATCATAAATCCATCCGAAAATAGCCATCCAAGCCAATAAGCTTTTTCATGTGAATTGATAATTTCAAAATAACTTTCGTCTATATCATATTGATTCCATTGGACTTTCCTTATCTGAATATTCTGGGATTTTAAATATCTCCAAACTGCCGCCTGATTTAAATTCAAAAATCTACCAATATCGGCGACTGTTTTATTTTCTTCTAAATACATCTTTAGGATTGTATCTTTATTATCATTAAGTATCTTTTTTATCTCTAGATGCCGCTTGGATTCAGTCTTTCTCCGTTTGATTACAATACCAGCTTCCTTTAATAGTCTTGATATGGTTGTTTCATCTGCTTTGAATATCTTTCCAATCTTTTTAAGACTAATATTATCCTCATTATATAATCTAATCATTTCTAACATTTGCTCTGGCGTCATTATTCTTTTCATATTTATTTAAATAAAATAACCCCTTGTGCTGCATGGATTTACCCAGAAGGTAAAAGATGAGTTTCTAAAACTCTCACAAGAGGTCAAATTTAATATTTCCATGCGCCTTATTTTACACCATTTTATCCTAAAAGTCAAATAAATTAACCCGTTTCCTTAAAAATGTCGTCCTTAGACATATATCCACCTTTAGCTTTTAATTTTGCCCCTAATGAATTTTTAGTATCAATATGAATACCAAGGATTTCATAATCTTTTTTACTCGCGCCCACAATACTTCCGCCACCACCATCATTATTATTTGTATCATTATTTATAATTTTCGCATCTTCGGCATTTCGGCGGATCTCAAGCCAATCCATCAATTCCTCTGGATTATTTTTTACTTCGGAAGGTATATCATGTCTATTACTTAATACATTCTTGAAATATTTTGCCCAACTCATTAAATCACATTGATAATTACTCAATTGAACTATTGGCCTCCCATAAAAATTATAAGCATTATCCTCACATAAATAAAAAATTGAACTAAAAAATGGAGAAATCGCCAACATCCTCATATTATCTGACCCAAATTTTTCCTGAAACTTATTATATAATTGAATTAATTCCCCATATTTTTCATCATCTATTTCTTCCTCATAATCAGTAATTAATTTTTCTTTTAATTGTTCGTCTTTGTAATAAGAATGGATAATTTTGTAATAAGTTAATTTTTTATTGGCGTAATGTTCGGCGGTCGGGCCAATGAAATAATCTTTTTTAATTCGAGATTTATTTAAATCTTTTTGAATGTCGGAAATTTGATTCTTTAACATTTTGCGGCGCGAATCAAGGTAATCTTTTGAAATATTGATTCTTAAATTAGAAATCATCTTTTCAGTTTGGGCTAAATTATCTTCCTCTGATTGAGTCCAAAGTTTATCGGTAATTATTTGTTTTTCTCTATCTTGATAAGTGGGTATCCCCTGCTTTTGTGCATGAGAAAGATAGGAGTTATATCTTGAATCAAGTTCTCCAATTTCCAAATAAGAGAAATGTTTTATTAAAAGATTGCCAAAGAAAGAATGAGAAACTGAACTAGATCCATTTATAACTTCGCTGAAAAGTATTCTGTAAAAATCTTGATTCATTCATTATTTAAACCCTTTAATCAATGTTGGTGGAATTAAATATTCTTGACTAGTTTCTTTATCTATTACATTTAGAATACATTTCGCTTTACTTGTAATTGCGATACTAAAATCTTGTGATTCTAATATTACTTTCGTTCCATCTAACATTTCTAAATTATCTTTATTTTCTAATAAATCAACAAAATTCATATTATTCTGATTTGATTGTTTCTGTGACATTAACTTTTTCTTCCGCTTTTTTGTCTAATTCTGCTTGTAATTGTGGACCGGGAACATTTGGAATAAATCCTTCTTCTTTTTTATCTTCCGTCTTAGTAATAGTCTTGATAGCATCAATTAAACCTTGTTGTTCTGCGCTTCGGATAGATATCTCGAACTCTTCTTGAGTTTGTACCTTATTCAAGTTCCACAAACTTGTGGACAAAAATAGTCTCTGTACTAATTGATTCATGTATCTATCATCTTCTTCTTCGATCTTATCATAAACGGCTAATCTTTCTTCATAAGTCCCATTGCCAAATACAGGCTTAGTTTTATTATCGCCTAAATCTTCTTGCGAAAGAAATAATGCCCAGTATAAAGTTTGTCGGTTTTTTGCAACCGATTCGGCGGTATTCTGTATTAAATTTCCACTTTTGCTTTGCTCGAATTCTTGAATGTCAGAATAAATAGTAACAATCTCCGTCATCAATTCGTCGAGTTTTTTATTATCTTCTTCGGTTTTATCTTTCTTTTCATTTAGAGTTTTTTGTTCAGATTGTAATTCAAGGAATTTATTGAATGATTTTTCGCGCCACTCAATTTCTTCTTTATTTAAAATGCCTCCATCATCTGATAAACGCTTGCTTAATTGTGACATAGGGAGAATACCTTCTTTCTGACACATCCAAAAAATCTTTTGGTAAAATAATTCCGCGCCTTCCGCAATGGAACGATTCGGGCGGGCTAGAAAATAATTATGTGGTTCTTGCTTTTTTGTTTTAACCAGCGTCTTGACATCTTCGCCTTTATCATTTTTGGATAATTGTGGTTCTTCTACTTCTATTTCTTTGTTGAGTTGAAATGTAAAAATCTTCCGCATATTATTTTTCCTTTTTTAATTCTATATTAAATCCGTCCACAAAACTAAACAATTCTCTCTCAGACTCACATTTACAATCTAAAATTTTCTTTCTTTGTTTTATAAAATCCTCTGTTACTGAAGACAGTTCTTTTTGGTCGAATCCCATGTGTAACAATACCTTTTGTAATTTACCTATTAAATTACTTTTCTCTTCAATTATTTCTAAGGACACTTTTGCCAGTCCAGTTATCTTTCTAGATATTTGAAATTTTACAAGATCTAATTCGTCCATATTCACCTTTTTTTATAAAGAATTTTCTTTACTTTTGCCTTTAACCACACTATACTATCTATAGTGCAAGAAGATTTACACTTAAAATATGGATATTTATTACGTCGTTTGTAAAAAGTCTGTTCCAAAGAGGAAGTTAACAGAGGAATCTAAGAAACGCGGTTTTGGCCTATGTTCTAACAGGTGTTCAAGAATATACAATAATTATATCGGCCCAACCATTACAAATAGATTAGGAAAGAAACAATTTGATACCAATCAACATTATAACCCTAAATTAGCGCCGTGGAACAAAATAAAAAAATAAATATATGACCTGCGAAATATGTCAAAACTGGGCCGGACATTGGTTTAGTCCATTTAGAAATTCAGAAGGAATACCCATTCCGACCAATCATCATCCAAATTGTGCCCATTATAATGATAGTTTAATAGATGTATATGAAGCTAATTTTGACGGGCAGACCTGTTACGCCAAAGATGAAAAACAATTAAGAGAAATGATTGGTGAAATTCCTATCGGTTTAACTATAAAAGATATCAAAATGCACAAAGAAGTGTTTGATAATTTGGCTGAATTCCAAGGATTTTAATTATGAATGAATTAGCTCAAGAAAAATGTAAATATTGTGGGCGGGATTTAAGCAATTTAGAGATATATGAAGTTTGCCCATGTCGAAATGAAGAGATAAAATTTAGAACTGCGGAAGATGATTTTCCAAAATATAGTCATCCAGATGATTAAAAATAATGAACAGAATCATAAAATTCAGAGTTTGGGATAAACTTAGAAAGAGTTTTTTAGAATATCCGTGTTATTTTAACCATCTGAACTTTGATGAATTTACTGCTTTTGATAGATATTTTAAATGTAGTGAAGATGATTGTGTCGTTCAACAATTTACTGGTTTATTAGATAAAAATGGTCGGGAAATATATGAGGGGGATATAGTTAAAATGTATCTAGGTAAAACTAATTTAGAATCTAAATTAAATTGGAAAGTAGAATATCTTGAAGATCGCGCCAGTTTTGGATTGACATCGGGCGGATGTTTTCAGACTTTTGAGGATGCTTTATTTGATGAAGGATGTGAGGCAAAATTTGAAATAATTGGGAATGTGTGGGAGAATGGGGAGTTACTTAGCGTAAATAGATAATTTTTTATCTTCCGAAGCTTTAGCAAGGTTGTCTGGTTTCCATAAGGGTTGTAGATTGGTATAATGAAATATAATTCTGGCATTTTCTTCAATACTTAAATCCATAGAACATAAAGGTTTTTTATGGTCTATTTGCCAATCATCGTTTCCATCTCCCCAATTATCCCAAGTCATTCCGGGCCAAAATTTCTGTGCTAAATACTCTTTTAAAAATTCAATACTACATCCAAGATATTCTACAGTACTATCTGTTTTATTAAAATCATATAATTTAATAGCCGTATTTAATCTTGATCGGCAGGCATCTCCAAGCCTTACATTAAGTTGAGATTTATATTTCTTCTCCCATTCTTTATATTGTGGAGATTTTTGTTTAATCCGTTTCTTTCTGAGGGTTTCTTCATGGTTTGCATAATATCTATCTTTATCCCTTTGGCGTAGAATCTCCGCATTTTTTTCGTAATAATTCTCTCTGTTTATCGCCTCGCAAGACTTACAAATCGAACAATGTCTTTTATTTTTAATATAGAATTCTTCTTTTAATTTTAATGATTTACAATTACCACAAACTTTATGACTATCTGGATATTTAACAGTAATTAATTGAGATTTAAATAATCCTTGTTCTTTTTTCTTTTCATCGCGTCGTTTTTGTTCGTATTCTCGTTTCTTTTGTAATATAGTATCACGATTTTCTTCTCTATAGATTTTTCTTCGCTCGGTAACGACTTCTTTATTATTATGATAGTATTCTTTTGCTTTTTCTTTATATTTATCTGGATTATCTTGGTATTTTTTCTTTTCTTTCAATAATCTGGATTCTTTGTGTTTTTCATAATCTCTTCTTTTTTGTTTTAATTCTCTCTCGTGATTTTCATAATATATTTGTTTTCTACATTCTCTACATTCCCATCTTAAACCATCGGCAGTTTGACCATTCGGACCAAATTCTGATTCTTGCTTTTCTTTTCTACAATATCCACATTTTTTCATAAGTTATATTTTTATCTGGTATAATTGTATTAAAAATTTTCAGAAAAGTCAATATTAAAATTAACATTTCTGAATTTACGTAAGTCGTTGACTTATAGAGTGATCCCTGAAAGAAAGCAGCCATGTGACGTATCATTAGGCCCACTTATAGTCGTCGAAAACACAAGATTCACGGTCTTATTACTTCCAATTTGACTAGACCAATCTTGACTGTCTAATTTAGCACCACGTAATTGGAAATTACATATGGTAGTGGTTGGGTCGCTTGGTTTTGTAATATTAATACTAGGATTGAAGTCTCTGTTGTCGTTTACAATCTGTACTAATGAACCAGTTTGATGCTCACCCACTAAACAACTAATATTCATCTGAGCCTGAACGGGAAAAGTAGGAACTTTAGCATAGGCATATTTTGTTCCAAGTTTTTGTAGATCTTCTTGATTAGTATTAACAGAAACGCTAAAACTTTGAGCCTTCAAATCTGATTCTTGAGCAAACCCGTCTCCAGCATTGATCCCAAGCGTAACGGTCACATCGGAAGGCCTTAAAACTGATATACCATAGTTGTTAGTTAGCGGGGTGTTACTAAAGCTAGTTAATCCCGTTGGTAACGCATACCCCCAACCAGTAATTGCCGTTCCATCAGCTTGATTTACGGCTGGAATAATCGCACCTACAGTTTGTGTAACTGTTTGCATCTGAACGTTTAACGCTTCTACAGATACGTCGGCTGTCGGAAAATTTCCCACACTTCCTTGCCACGTTACAGAAGAAACATAACCGTTCCCGAAAGATATAACGTCATAAGAGGCTGGAGACAAATCATTTGCATCAAATCCCTCACCCACAGTCTTGATAAAATAATTCTTTTGGTCTTCGGTCGCATTTAAAATACCAGAAAGACAAGAAACTTGAGAAGAATCACCCGCCTTGCTAACCGTTAAACCAATTGATCTTTCATTAATAAAATTAGATAAAAGATATGAAAAACTTAATCCAACCGTGGGAGGTTCTAGATTAACGCGGTCAATGGCTGCTAATTCACCAAATTGGTTAACGTCTTGAAGGTTTTTATTCCAATTATGATTAATATTTTGAACACGAAATAACTCTAGAATTCTGCCAGAACCAACATTTACACCTGAAGTCGCTGATAAAATATTGCCATAAACAGCATTGGGATTGTGACTTCCGGTAGCTGAATTAGCTCCGGATGGTCCGACGTATAGAAGGTCGGTTTGATAAATTTGGCGCACACGACTCAAAATATTTCCTTTTCTTTAAATTGTTATAATATTACGCCCTCATTTACATCTGTTATGGCTACTTGTGAAATATTTTTTTGCTTTACATTTATGCCAAGGATGTGTAATATACATATATGGAAAATATACTTTTTTGTAAATATTGTCAATTAGATAAACCGGAGACGGACTTCTATAGGTCGAAAACTACAAGTAGAGGATTTCAAATAAAATGTAAACAATGCACCAAACAATATAAAGAACAACATAAAAATATTGTTAATCTACAGGCAAGAGAAAGATATCAGAAAAATATAGAAAAAGAGCTTTCACGGGGTAGAAAATATCGAGAAGAAAATCGAAATGCTATAAATAAGCGAGCGCAAAATTCATACGATAAAAATAAAAGACATAACTTTTATGAAAAAAATAAAGAATTACACCAAGAAACAAATAAAAGATGGCGTATTAATAATCGCGAAAAATACCGCAAATATCAACGTGAATGGACTAAAAATAAACGCGCCACCGACCCAGCCTATGCAATTGAACATAGATTAAGGAATCGTATGTTGGATGGCTTAAAAAGTCATGGGGCATATAAAGTTGATTCATATCGAAATTTGGTCGGATGCACAAGAGATGAATTGAAGGATAAAATGATAGCATTATTTACCGAAGGAATGACTTGGGAGAAGTTCTTAGATGGAGAAATTGAAATAGACCATAAAAAACCCTGTTGCGCTTTTGACCTAACGATAGAGGAACATCAAAGAGAATGCTTCCATTATTCAAATTTACAGCCTTTATGGGCGAAAGATAATGAAGCTAAAATAGCGGAAGACTTAAAACAAAGACTTAAATAACTATGTCAATCTAGGCTTATTTACTTCAAATTCGACGATTCCGAAATATACGTCAGAAGGTAGGGATGCTACTTCGGCAAATAGTCCGCGATTTGAAAAATTCGTAGATACCACATCATTGATAAACATTGCTTGATTATTACCTATTCTAGATGAAAGATTAGCTATTCCTGTATAATTAAATCCACCACTATATATACTTTTTAATGAATTTATATTATTAGTGGGTAATTCACCAGTGTCAAATAAAGCGAAATATTGGTATTTTTCGTCTGCAAAAATTGAACGAATTGCGTCAAATGAGTATGCGTTATCACTAAAAATATAACATCCTATGCTCGTAGTAGTAAGATCAACGCCTCCAAATTCATGGGGTTTATTAGAAAATGATTCCGACCGAACAAATATTACTGGATAAGTGATTTCGCTTGAATTAAGTCCCGTATTAGCAGTATTTAATGGTGTTTTATTTCTATTAACTAAAGCCATTTTATTCTCAAATATCATTGAAATATCGGGAGCGGGAAATAATATATTGTACTCGGGAATTGAATAATTCCCAGAAACGACACTTATTATAGGAGTATTAGATCCTGTAAAGTAAACCGAAGCGCGATTAAAGTCAACCCCAGCATAGCCAGATTGGTTTAACGTAAGATACGACCCGTTCACATAAACCCCGGTCATAACCGTCGTAGAATATGACGAATCAAAGTTTATTGGTTTGTATGGAGCATTATAGGCCGAATAACCATTAAAAATAGTGTTACTTGGATAGAATCTTGTCCCAACATTAGTATAACCACCTTTAGATAATAAAAGATTGTTCAAATAAAGAACAAAAGAACTCATTACTAAATTTTGATATTGAACCTGTAGGGGCATAATTATCTAATAATTTACACTTTATTTGATATTTTTCTTGACTTTCTAGGTAATCTATAATAAGATAAAAGGATGAATAGAATCTTTAAATTTCGGGTTTGGGACAAACATAAAAATCAGTTTCTTAAATACCCTTGTTATTTTAATCATTTAGACTTTAATGAGTTTACTTGCTTTGATAGGTGGTTCAAATATGACGAAGACGAGTGTATTATCCAACAATTATTACTTAAAACTTCTTAGTGTCTTTAACAATCTTCCCATTTCGATATGTTCTTAACGGTTTTAATTCCATTCCATCTTCATATTTTCTCCATCCCTTATATCTAAGAATGTTTCCGCTTAACACTTGAGAAATCTTTCCGTTCCATAATCCAAGTTTTCTTGATAATTCCGAAATGTTATGACCAACTATCAATTCTCCCTCCGGGCTAACCAATTTATAATCAATACTTATACCGTTTGATTCTGTAGGTTTTGAATCTAATCGCCTCCATCCTCCACCAGTCGCCTCTCTTTGTCCGCGCAACATTGCTCTAAGGTATAACGATTCTAATTTATGTTCCCTACAAAAGTCAGGGATTTTATAATCAAGAATTTGATATTGTATATTATCGGGGCTAATTATGGTATATACCTTTGGTCGCCAGTCTTTGCTAGGATCATACCAATCATCAACATGATTATGTTTACCTCTTAGAACGGCAGATATGCCCACTTTACATAAATTGAATTTTTGAGCAAATTCTTTAATAGAATTACAAGCGTGAGTTTCTCCAGTTACCGCATTTGTTAAAGTGCATTTTCTATAACGAATGGGTGGATTATCCCCACCTTCTGTACAATTAAAACCATTTCTAAAACTATCAAAACATTTAATCCAAAATTTTTCCCAAAAATTTAATTCACTTTCGGGACACTTCATTATCACGGAGAATTTTAGTCCTTCCCTTTTGTATTTATTATAGTAATATCTCAATTTCGGGCTGTGATGATCTTTTCTTTCTAAACTTGAAAGATGATCTCGATTCCTTTCTTGTGGCTCGTCTTTAGTTTGACCCACATATTTCCATCCCATTCTTGGACCTAATAATGCCTCATAAATGTATATGTAACCAATTTTATCCATATATTATAATAACGAATTATCAAAATAATTTCTTGAAATTTTGTAAGATTTCGTTTATATATGGCATAGGTCGAAAACTGCCCCCCTTTTTTCTTGGTGATTTTATTTGTAATCCAAAACCCGATCTTGAATTCGGTAATCCTAATGACCTAAAAACATAATTAGCGGCATTCCCAATTCCTTCCGAGATTAAACTTGTCCACGATTTAGAACTCCAATTATCGGGAGTTGGAGTGACTTCATCTATTTCTTGTTTACTCGGATAAAATACTGGAAATTCTAAATTAACACTATTTCTCGTTTCTCTTATAGTCACATCATTAACTGAACCTAATTGAGTTTTTTCTCTAATAAATTCTCTTAATTTTCCTACCTCTAATGAAGCATCTTCAAACCCGATAAATGATGATAATGAACCATGACTTACAAGTGCCGACCCTTCTTGACTTGGATTTTGTAAAAGTTCTTGTGTAACAGGGTGGCTGTCAAAGGAATCTAAAAGGTCATCTTTAGCAAATATAAATCTCGTAAGAGCCGAATTTCTAAAGAAGGCTAATTGCTTCCTAGTCGTGGATGCTGCCACCAACTTTTTTCGTACCGATATAGTATTCAATATCGCGGCCATATCTAATATTTTATTGGGTAGATTCTAATTTAAAATAATAAAATTTAAGTCCAAAATAATTCTGAGTTTGTGGATAAGTTGAAACAAGGTTATATTTAATATCATTGACCGTCATATATTCGACCTTTTGAGATTGAATAAAATCACGACAATCATTTTCTACTTTTATATAAATTTCATTTTTATCCAAAGAGAATTTTAATTCTGTAAATTGTTTGGAATTCATTGATTGTGGGCTAATAACCATGCATTTATAAAATCCCGTATTTGGTTGGTAAGTTATATCGGTTTGGTTAAAAGAGTCCTCTGAATATCCAAATAGATTTAATGAATTAGGATTGTTAATTAACTTGGTCGGTTCACGAAAAACTGTAACATAATTAGAAATTCCAGAACTAAAAGTATCGAAATGATTTTGAAAAGTATCTTGAAGATTGGTAATTTGAGATGAATTTAGAAAACTTGACATAATTCATTTTTAGAATTGATTACGAACATTATAATTTGGCGGCTCATAACAAACGGTTAAGTCTCCCCCTTCAATATGTTGCGGGGAATATTTCCCTTGTTTATATGCGTTTATAGCCTTTTTTAATAATTCATTAGTTTGTTTTCGTAGTTCAATATATTGAATTGCTGTTGTATTTCTATTCACAAAAGATAATTTTCCTCCGTCACTTTCGGCGCTTAAAATTTGATCAACTCCGCCAACCCCCATAAAGTTACGACTTTCGCGGGTATAATATTTTATTTCATACAGCAAATTAAAGATACTAAATTCTTTATCTCCCATCTCTGCATCGCTAGAATCTATCAATTCTAAAGTTGAACTATCTACTTCAAATGAAATATTCAATAAGTTATTTAGTTCTCCAATATTGTTACGATAATAGGCCGCAATAGAAGGAATGCTTATGTTATCTGGTTGACCCAGCGTTAAATAGAGACTATTTGCAGCGTCCACAATTTTCATATTATTCTTTAAACTTTAATTATACCTTATTTACACCATTAACTATAAGACTAACGCTGTTACATCATCAACTTTAGCCTCAATTCTACTTAAAGACGCTGCATCTCCAGAAGTAGTAACAACAGTGTTAATTACCGTAGAATCACTGGATGTTGAGATATTGATAAAAACATTATAATTACCCGTAGTTGTAATAAAAGGATTGCCCGCCCCGCCATCTACGAATAAATTACCGTCCACATTTAGTCCATGACTTGATTCCCACGGTCGGATTCTCCAATCATTGGTTAAGAAATAATAACCGGCAACGCTTTTGGTAGAACTAATTGGGTCGCCGCCAATTGGAGAAAAGGCCGGCAAAAACTTAGAATTATCCCCACTTCCCACCCAATTTTTCCAAGTAGAATATAAGTCTTGAACCTCAAAAGAAGTTACTCCGCTCTGGAGAAAGATGATTTTACTTTGACCTGAAAATACATACATACTATATATTTACAGTAGAATCTAAATTTTCTAAATTAATATTAAAAGTGACATATCTTACCATATCTTGCATATAATTATATTATTCAACATACAAGATTTTAGACACTATATTTGCCTAATAGTGTCAACTATTGGTTACTATAGTTCCGTTCGAGACTTGAAGTCATTGATATAGAGTTACTTATACTTCTCGCAATAGTTGATTCGGTACTGGTATATTGTGCCCCACTTAGTCCTAAAGCAACTACCGTAACCGCCGCATCTGTAGCTGGAGTTCTACCTCCTTGAGCATTTGAATCATAATTAAACGTAAAACTAACAGATGATCCAGCATTTACTAATCCCGTAATATTTAGACTGTCTTTATCTTGAACAATAACTGCCGTAGCAGACCCGAAATTGCCAGCCGGATTAGTTGTAAAATACATCCAATATTTAGCAGACGGGTCTGTTTGGAGATTGGAGTTAAAAGATATCGTTCCAGCAGATGTAAATGGATACGTGCGTTCAACGCCAGAAACATCAACGAATGTCATACTATTGATATCATTTGACTCAATATTATCAATGAATACGCCAGATTCGGTAACTAGAGTATCACCAACGAAATTTAATAATTCAGATGTAATTCTTCCGGTTTGTACTCCTGCCCCAACATCAATATCAGAATTTTGTCTTAATAAATATTGGACTTTTTCATAAATATTTTGTTTATCCGCGCTATATCCGGTAATAATTTTATTAAATAAATAACTACTAGAACCAATGGTTCTAGAAACTGGCGTAGTATGATAAGTAACAATAATGCCAGTATAAGGGTGGCCAGTAGCAATGAAGGCATCGGTGGCCGTTGAAGCAATTTTAAGATCAGTTAAATTAGATAAAGGAAGAGCGTATTTACGATAAGTTAATGCCGAAATACCTTGAGCCGTTGGTAAATCATAGAAATCATAAGTTTTACCCTGTTCTCGTAGGAACATCTTAAAATAATTACGATAATCGTATCCACCCGCGCCAGATTGATAAATTTGAATAGCTTGGTTTACAGTGCTTGGATATACGGCTGGAGTTCCAGTTATAGTGGCAGACTGTTGATAATAAGACCTATCTCCAGTAGAGGCGAATGAACCCAAAGTAGTTAGATTCATGTATTCTTCAGAAGATAATCCAGCAGCATTCTTTTTTGCCCATCCAGCGTCACGGATTAGATTTCTTGTTAATTGTCCAGAGAAATCCCATCCGTTGGAAATTTCAAATTGTTCCGCAGTCACCGCAGTCAGCGGAAACGGATATTTAATCAATGTTGCGTCTGTCCGCCATTCTTCCTTTAGAAAAGAATATAAACACTGTAATGTTACTCCATCATCTGATAGGTTTCCGGTTCTTTGTAAGGAAATATATAATTGTGATGGGGTAATCGTTACTTCGCCCGTAGCAGCGTTATTAAGAAAATCTGGATCTGTTAGTTTCATTTATTTATTTTTTTATTAATATTCTAATAATTTACACTCTTTCAAACGTTTTGCATAGGGAATTCCATCAAATCTATTAACAACCCTAAAAACAGGGGAATATTTTAATTTTAAATCTTTAGATATTTCCAGTGTGTTTTTACCATCTTTCTTAAGTTTCAGTATGTTTTTTATTTGACGAGGGTTTAAAGAAAAAGACATTTTATTAAAATTTTGCATTTTTTCAAACAATTCAGGGTATTCCCCTTTCAAATGTGGCCAAATATCGCCATGTTTAAGTTGATTTACATAAGTAAAGCAAATATTAAATACTTTCCTAATATGACATTGTAACCATCCCCTAGATAATAGTGTTAATATTGCCACCACCTGTTTTTTACTAAGTTTAGAGTTACCATTAGATTCTCCTTTGGACATCTTAGATTGCCGCTCTCTTGCTTCTGGATTATCTTCGTAAAATTTACTAACTTTAAGACCAATTAGCTTTTTATTTTCTGGGTTATTTTTGTGTCGTTTTTTATGAATTTGTATTAGGCGATTCTTATAGTCTTCGTTTTCCCATCTTTCTCTGCTTTGTTTTGATATTTTTTCTCCCGCTTCTGGATGCTCTTTATAAAATTTTTTAGTATTTTCTATTCTTTTTTTCTTAATCTCTGGAGAATTAGTTGGATTTTCTCCACCATCAGTCAAATTAGTCAACGGTCCTAACCCCAAATCTCGTCTCCCGATTTTCTTAATAATTTCAATCTCTAAATCTAAAGAATTCTGCTCTAACATATCTTTTTTATAAAAAATATAATCAGGATTTTTACCAGTCTGTTTCTGTATCTTCTTTATGACTCTTTCTTTGAATTTATTACTCCCGTCAAATTCAGAAAAATGTCTAATTACTCTATTTCCTTTACCCTTCCCTGCATAAAATGGTTTAAATAAAAATGACATCTCAATCCCCGGATAAAAATATTTCCCCGGTTTCCTATTATCTAATAAAATATAAACGTAAAAATTATTATACAGGATTTTCATAAACTCGATCAATTTGTTGAGATATTGGCAGGGTTTGCTCAGATGAGGAATAGGTTAAATCTATCTCCATTGGAACATATCCTAAAGAATGAATAATAACATATCCGCCCGAACCGGGAACGGAATGAGTAACCGTAAAAAATGTTTCACTTGATTCTATTCCCCCAATTTCATTGTTTGACGGTGGCAAACCCACATAGGCCCTTACTTCGCTTCCTGTTACTAACCCAGTGAAAGTAAGATTAGCTGACGCTAATACACTCACGGTCGAGGTTGACCCACCAGTTATGGTATAACCCGGAATATCTCCCGCATTTAATATATTTACCGTTAACGCCCCACTAAGAGAAGAAACATATAATTCCTTATTATTTCCAAATCCATTAAATAATACATTGTCAAAATTATAAGAACCAGAGACAGGAAGTTCTATTCCGTAATATCCTGTATTTGTAGTAGTTAAACTAACATTAGTTAATGAAGTCGAAGGAGTTATTTTTAATGCTGATATTTGACCTGAACGGCTTGTTCCAATAGTTACGTCTTGTAAAGTACATCCCGTGGCATTAATTTGTCCACAATTACTAAATGACATGTTAGAATATGTGGTAACATTTCTTAATGTGCATGGTAATGCTCCAATAATTGATAATCCATCAAAACTATAAGTAGCATAAGGAGTCCCGCTTGCGCCCGGTTCTATTCTCCAATAATAAGGATCGTCAGATGAAATAATGCTATTAGTATGGTTAATTATATCACCAGACCCCGGACAATAACTTATTCCAGCAAAAGAATCCACCGAACAATAATTTACTAGTTTATCATCCAATGAATAAAATTTACCAAACTCAATAGCCGTGGAATCCAGTCCCATATTTATAGGATTAACGCCAGAATTACCAAATCTAATAGGCATATAACTAATCATTTGATTTTCACCCTGCTGAATCACTCCGCGATGTTCTTTTCCTTGAATAGCCCCAACAATTCCGTTTATTCCCATTGTTTGTCCGGTATTTCCACCGCAAAGGGTAATTTCATCCAACCCCCACATAGAATAAAAATCCCATGCGCTTGTGGCGGTAGTCGGAATAACAGAAACGAAGAATGCAACTCCAGTTACAGAAGAGCTATTAAAACTCCCGCTGCTTTGGATAACGCCGAGTGTATTATTTGGATGAATTAAACATGGAACATCTCTACTAAACCCAAATGGGGTATTTGCCCCATGAACATGCCAAATTTTCCAATTTGAAGTAGATGACGCTAATCCTATGGCAATTCCATTCCCAGAAGGCGAAGCGATGTTCCTTATTCTTTGATATTGACCCGGAGTTGAAGGCCCGGTATGAACGCATAATAATTTATTAGATAGATTTCTTGCATTCCCTCCGTTGTATTTAAAAGCATTAAAAGTAATCATCGAAGCCCGCCAAGTTAATGGGTTAGTGCTATCTGCGGTAATCCTAGCGGTCGAATGAAAAGAATTTAACCCATAATCTGTTACGGCAGTACATACGTCAGATGTAATTGTTCTCCCAAGTAAAGACGTTCCAAATACCGTCGTGGGGTCTTGAGCGGCTGAAGTGTCTCCACTAAAAGTGGTGGTCCCATGTAATGGATTTAAATAAATACTATTATCATTGCTACAATAAGTAGGAACATAGGCCGCCCCTACCGACGGAGGATTGATAGCAATCGTTCTCATTAGTTGAGCGGCAGCACTCAAAGCAGCGGTCTTTACTGTTGATGGGGTTGTTCCAGCTATACCTTGGACATACCATCCCGTGCCAGATGATTCAGCCAAGCCATCTACCGCATATAGTCCAACAACAGGCCCGGTAATAATGCTTGGAACTGTTCCCGTGCCCGAATGAGCATCAAAAAACAATACTAAACAATTATCCCTATTAGTTGTTACGGTTGGAAATGTATCTATTGCCGCCGAAGTATTTTTAGAGGCACCTCCATTAAATGGGGAAGAGGTATCAACATCTTTAATCGAAATTATTACCCCATGAAAAGATTCTGATGCCGACCAAGTAAAAGTTGGATCAGAATCCCCAGCCGCCGCAATTTTATACATTACTATACTTTGAACAGTATTAGTGCTTCTAACATATTCTGTCCACCCTGAAGATGAAACTGTTGCCGTTCCGGTGTCAGCAACCAATAAAGCAATTAACAAATCTCCGACCTCATAAGCGGGAATGGGAATTGTTAATGTCGTTCCTGTCGCCACGGTCGTTGTCTGAAATGAATAATCTCTAATTGCTGGCATATTTTATCTTTTAAAACCTTAAATTCATATATATATTACATTTATTCCTGTGATTTTACTGTCATTATCTAATAATACTTTTTTATAGTAATTATTATAATAAACCCCGGTTATCTTGTCATTATTGTTCCTATATATTTTTACAAAATCGGCATTTTTTTGAACCCCTGTAATTTGGTTGCTATTATTTCTATATATAATTGAATTTTGAGGATTAATTCTTAAATTAATATTATTTCCGGTTATATTAATATTTAATGTTGAATCGGATGAAATTAAATCTATTGTAGAAGTAAGAGAATTTAATGAAGAAACTCCAGCCGCCGCCCCACCTTGAATGCCACTAATTAAAAATTTACTACCATTCCAAGTGACACTTACCAATCCCGTTCCCATTAAATCACCCGATTTTATTACTGGTAAATTATTCCAATAAATACCTTGAGTAAAATTACCGCTTCCACCAACATCCAATTTATAGATTGGATTGCTATTATCTATTCCAATGTTTCCTTCTGAAGTTATTAAAACTCTTTCTAATTGCGTACTCCCACCCGTTGGAGTAGTTCTTATTCTTATGTAAGAACCATGTTTCCCACTTTGAAAATTTTCGGCGGCGTAGAAAATAATGCTGGCGGTTGCATTTTCAATATTACCACTAGAATAACCATCTCCAACCAACTGTAACAAAACATCATTGGTTAAAACTCCTGAAGGCGATTCTAACGAACCCCTAAATCTCCTTCCTCTAAACGAACTACCAAATGTGTTGGTATTATTATAAGTATCTAGATACAATCTGGCCGATGAGCCAGTTGTAGAAGTCATCAGACTATTATCTGGCCTCCCTTCTGAGATGTTACTTATCCATCCCTCTATCATTGAAGACCCTGAAACAGAAGTTAGACTAGCATTAGTCTCTGAAATATGGTTATATAGAACAGAGCCAGAGATTTCAGTCATTGACCCCAAGGCTTCTTCTATGTTATCAAATACGTATCCATGTAAATAAATTGGCATATATTATCTATTGGTAAATCCTTCAAATCCAAAATAATCAAAAGAAGCCGTTACGCTTGCTCCACTATAAGTCACGAGATTAAATAGAGCTAATCTTGCTCCATTATTATCGTTATGAATAACTTGGACAGGAGGATTGCTCCCGTCTAAAGAAAAATTAACATAACCACTATTAGCATACTTCCACATTCTTAACGTGTGCCAATTTGTATCTGCTAAAATACCCATTGGAGAAGTTGTATTTACGGCGGCATTTCTTACAACACACATGAAACCAGTATCATTATATGTTCCAGTTTTATCATATCTTAGCCAAAATCCTCTATTTGGCTCATAAGAAGAACCGTCTCCAAATCCGGCCCGAAACCCAATAGAACCAGTTGTGCTAATTTTAAAAACAAAATAGGAATCCCAATCTCTGCTATAAAGAGAAGAAAAAGATGAAGCATTTTGATAAGATAGCCACATCATTCCGCCGCAACCAGATGCGGCTTGAGTTGCAACATTTATAATCCCAAAATGGTCGGCATCATTTGGGTTTGACGAAAATCCCTGACTATAACTTGGCGTTCCTGTTCCTATTGTAGTATTTCTCCACCCTAATTCTCCCCTTTGTCCGTCTGCATTAGTTCCCCCTATGAAATCATCTCTTAACATTACTCTTTTCGGACTGATAAAAGATAAATATTCTGTTGAATTATTTCCTGTATTTTTGACTAAAATATTTCCCGGACTTCCAGAATTTTCATTAAAATATAAGACCCCGCTATTATCAACCGATAAAGAATTGCCTAAATAAATTCTATTGCCCGAATCAATAATTCTTGAATTGGTTATTCCCGTTTCACTTGTAAATTTAGGAATATAATTTACTGTTCCCTGCCCGGTAATAAATTCAATAGAATTTAAAATATCTATTCTATTGCTAAGATTTTGTCCAGTAAGATCTAAATTGCCAGATAATCCAACAATAATATTATAAAGAGATTGTCCGGTTAAAAGTAAATTTCCAGAAGTTGTAAATTGGGCGGGATTACTGTTTAAATAAAAATTACCAGTTCCACCAACAATAGAATTGATCTGATTCTGTAAGTTTGTCCCAGTATTTTGTAACTCCCCACTTAATCCATTGATTCTGTTATTTAATAAGTTGCCAGAATTATATAAATTTCCAGAAGTGGCATACTGATTGGGATTGGTTGCTAGATAGTAAGGACTATTAACACTAGACAATAAAATAATTCCAGTAGTATAATTATTCCATGAAACAACATTACTATTTTGAGGGGTAATAATCTTAGTGCCAAAACTATCAGAAATAACATTATCCCTAATAATAAGATTATGAACTCCGGTAACATTTATTCCTTGATAAGAAATTGTATTGTCTAGATATCCGCTAAAAACAGAAATTCTATTATTTAATAACGCGACATGATTAAAACTGTATGGTGGATTAATTCCCGCCGCCCCAAATAATCTAATCCCAATATAATTTGGATCATTTAATGAAGAATTATATTTTCCAGTGGATAATAATTCAATAAAGTTATCTTCAATGATTACAGTATCTTTTTTGAACGAATTACCACCAAAATTAAAATCAATTCCATAATTACAATCTAATAAAGTATTATTCCTAATAACAATATCTTTTTCATGATGAGTATCGTAGTAGATTGCTTTTTGAACGTTGCGAGCAAAATTGTTTTCAATAACTGGTGCAGTATAGCCATGTGAATATCCCTGACCCGACATGTGGATTCCCGTTCCTAAATCTACATAACATCCTCTAATAATACTAGACCGATCAGTATTTCTTGCTGTCGAAAATGAAGTAGAGCTTGCCGCCTGATTGTCGGGGGTAATTAAAACACAAGTAATACCATCGTTATTTATTCCCGTCCAAGGAGAAGTAAAGATACAATCTTCTACAATCGCATTACTTAATCTGGTGGTTTGATTAAATCTGGGAGTAATTGAAACTGGAAAACATTCTGTCCCCGCTAATCTTGCTCCGAAATTAACAAATTTAACACGACGAACAATCGTATTTGAACTATTAGCATTGATTAACCCGACAACCGCCCCCTCTGTTCTTGTTCCGCCGTCTAATGTTAAATCAGAAAATTCAATAAAGTTCTTTTGGGAATCAGAAGCAAATAGAATATATCTTCCATTTCCGACTGATAAATATCCGGTTGCCGTGATTATTGTTTTGTCAATGCCCGCGCCCCTAACTGTCCAATCGCCCATGCTATAACCAGAATTGAAACTGGTTGGATAACAATGTGACATATAATATTTTCCGGGCAAGAAATTAATTGTCCCGCTATAGCCAGTAAACCCTCTTAATAATGTATCTAATTTTCCAGAAGTAGAACCGTCATAGGGATTATATGGAGTTCCATTACCTTGAATATTATCAGTCCTTGGGGCAATCCAAACTTCCTGATAGGTGGAATTTATTGAGCCAGTTATATATAGATTTCCAGAATTTACAAATTGGGCCAAATTTGATTTAAGATAAAAATTGTTATCTGAATAACCAGATAGAGAATTTACTTTATCACTTAAATTTGAACCTGTAATTTGAACGTTCCCTGAACTAGAGAAAGAAAGGGGGTTTGAGTAAGGATAAAACTGGCCAGTTTGAGAATTGGATATAAAATTCCCAGTTCCATTTATTATGGTATTTATCTGACTTAATAGATTAGAACCAGTATTAATTAATCTATCAGATAATACTCCTGAGATATTTTGAACATAACCCGTAGATAATCCGCTTAACGAATTTAAAAATCCACTCTCATTATTTTTTGTATAATACAAAGAAGAAACATCTCCTGAACGAATATATTGTTGAGGATTATTTGAAGAATAAAATGAGCCGCTTGCCCCGGTTGAAAGATATCTTAGGTCGGCCTGTCCAGTTGTTATTCCATTAGAAGAAACTGAAGTTAAATATCCAGAAGGATTACTGTTTAAGGGATAATAACGATTATCAGCGTCCCCCGTTGTAATGTAACCACTTAAATTAAATTCTCCTGTTCCCGGTGGACCAGAGTTTCCTTGTTGTCCGGGAGATCCTTGTATCCCACCTTGAGCAATCTCAATATTAGTAATATTGGGTTGAGTAACAATATTAATAGATTGACTATCTGGAGTTATTTCAATATTAGTGGGACTTACCGAAACAGAAATGTTGGTATTTTGTTCTGTTATTCCGATTGAAATTGAATCTGCTAATTCTAAACTCATACATATTATCTTGAAACTGATAATGGCATATCCAATGAATAATAATCTATCTCCACGGTTCTTGCCGTTGTACCGACAGATTTGACAATTTGAATTCTAGGAGATGATTGAGTTGGAATTGTAGTAGCAACCGTTCCAATAGATGTCCCATTCACAAAATATTCAACAGAATTTCCCGCAGCATTTATTACGATTTTTAATTTAATCCAAACATTTTCTGTTACAGTAGTTAAACTGGTAGTTTTAGTGGCTGATGCACTAGCGGAAGCACATATCCTCCAATTAGCAGAAGTGATTTCATCATATTCTAGGAAAATTCCATTGTCGAAACTAGTATTGGTTGTATCTCCAAGACCAAATCGAAATATATATCTTTCTGATGAAGTTGATAATGTTACTAATCGAATTAAACCTTCTATTGTTATTTGACCATTACCAATATATAAAGATTTAGTTCCCAAATGAAATGCCGCATGAGCCGTAGAGGAAGAAGACCCTGTTGATAATCTCATTATTCCAGAATGGTTGGATTCAGAATCAGTAATCGCAATTGTTCCCCCGCTCAAGACATTAGTTGTCCAACCAACATTTCCACCAGTACTGTTACATAAAAAATCATCAAATAAAACGATTCTAGAATTAGAAGAAAAGGGGGCATCATCTCCGTCTGCTCCGTTTAGTCCGGGAAGTCCAAGTTGAGAAACTATGACGTTAATGGCCATATATTATTAGCGACTGACTTCTGGATAACAATAGCAGTATCCCCTTAAAAATTTAGTTGTATAAGTTTCCACCCCATTACTTCCGGTTGAATAAATCTCCAAATCATACGGAAAAACTCCCGGTTTTAATCCCGTGGTAAAACTACCCGTAATATTAAGATTTACGATTCCTGACACATAACTTGTTGCAATGGTTGGATTTAAGTTTAATAGTATAGTATCAGAAGAATAAGAATACCTTACCTGCCCACGCGCCTGATAGCCAGATAAATTTATATAGCTTCCGTCACTATTTGTAGCGTTTACCTGAAGAATAGTGCTAGAGCCGATAACCAACTCGATATCATATGTATTGCTCATAAATTTATTTACAAATTATATTCAAAAATCATCCATATTTTCCTTAATTTACACTATTCAACCCTATATTTTGTGTAAATAACAAGATGGATTAGGAATATAAATATATGAATAGTTTTGTGAAATATCTTTTATCTGGAGTAACAGCCACAAATACAGGTTCTTTATCTGTAATTGGAATGGATAATTTTAATGTGACATTACATGGTCAATCTAGTGGAGCGAATGTTGCAACGGGAACTATTAATTTAGATGCTAGATTAGAACCGTCCGCTCCTTATACTACCATTTATAGTAATAGATTTGCCGGAAATTCAGGCGTGGCCGTCCAGTTTAATGGTCCTTGGGAAAATATTAAAGCTACTTTAACTAATCCTGCGACTGGAACTTTTTCGGCGGTAATAAGATATAGCGCCGCAAAAGATTAATTTTATGTTAGACACTAATATAAATAGAATTCTAAAGAACTCCACCAATATAGTTAAAATTAATAGATTAATAGATAATATTATTTCCGCGTCTTCTTTGTCTAATGCTCCGGCCATTTCAGACCTAGCTGGAACAAATCCGATAATCGCTGGAGTTGTAACCCTAACTTTTACCAAACCCCCCAATACAACTGTAAGATCTTATAAATCTACCACTAGTTCTTCTGCTGGATTTTCCCTTATAGAGAATGATATATCAAGCCCATCTGTTGTTACGGGGTTAAATGACGCGGTAAATAACTGGATAAAAGTAACCACTAAAGATAGCGGGGGCGGATTTTATACAAATACAGAAATAAACTCAAATGTTATATCTTATTCGGCAGTTTAAAGTTTATTTTGGCTTATATCTAAAATTTCTTTAAATGCTTAATATTAAACTGATTTATTAAAAGCTCGTATTACATCTAATAAATTCAGCTAATAATTGTCTTTTTAATTTGTCCGCGCTGACATCTCTAGGAACTATCCCCACTTGGGTCGCGTGATTTCTTAAATCGGCCAAATTCATTATATTTAATTCAGATTCATAAACAATTTTGTCTTTTGTTTTATATTTACTACCAAAAGTTCTGGTGAAAATATCTTTTACTTGTTTTAATCGTTCATTTTTATCTTCAGAGTCAGTAATATATACCTTACCGTCAATGCATTTAAAATTATTTAATTTCTTTTTTGACATATTTTTATCCTTTTTCCTTTAATTTTTACTTCCTTTATAATAACCTTTAACTATCTGACATTACACTGAAAATTAGAAAAATAGAATTTTAAGTAATGTATTTATAAGTAATTCCTCTAACAATTCCAGAGACTCTACCACTATGAATATTAAAGATTCTAGCTATCTCCGATTGTGATTTGCCAGATTTCTTTAATTTTCTTATTTCTACTACTTCTTGAGGTAATAAAGGTCTATCGGTATAAACTTTATTTTCCATTGCGTGGCACATATTTCTTTGATTTGTCACCCACTCTAAATTTTCAACACAATTATTCTCTTTATTTAAATCTTTGTGATTTACTTGTGGTAAATTATCTGGGTTTGGAATAAAAGCTTTCGCAACAAGTCTATGAGCTTTACAAGATAATTGTTTATTCGCGTTACATAATTTAACATATAAATAACCTTTCTTTTCTTTTAAAGGGGCTAATATAGTTGGATAAGGAACATATGGTTTCGGTAATGATTTAATTCTCCCTTTATTAGATACTTGATATAATTTCTCCCATCCCTCAATATCTTTCCACTCTTCCTCTAGTAAATCTGTTACGTCTGGTAATGATTTATCAAATCTATCTGTTATTGGCGGTTTTTCTCCAATCTTTATTAACATTCTGTTTGTAATAGCGTCTTTCCCTAATAATTCTATTGCTTTAATGTCATATGCGTTAATAGCTTCTGATAATTTATAGAATAATCCTAAATATATCTGTTGTTGTTTATGCTTAATTCTAGCGACCCAAAATCCCTTACAGTAAATTACGCCTCGATATTTCAAATTCTTAGGATTATTTATGTCATTCATATCCTTATATTACACTTTCTTTAGAAGAAAAGAAAGTTTAATCTCACTATATTTAGTTAACTATTAAGTTAATCGCCAAACAGGAATGCCAAAATCTTGGCCCGATGGACCAACTACTCTTAGAAAGATAGCTGCACCAGTTAAAGCGCCAGTAATACCAACTGAAAGGGAAGCGGACGGTGAAAAACCAAGGTTTGCGGCAGACCCAGTAAAAACTTGGCCCACATTATATCTTGTTCCCGCTGCGTTTAATGATACTAGAACTCCGCTAGGGTCAGCATAGACACCAACAACACTAGAGGTTGTGGGAACATCAGGAGTAGTAGTTTGAATTCTTAGGTCGGCCACTTTCATATTTTATTTTTCCTTATTTTTACTTTTTAGACTGTGTTAATAAAAACAATCAATATATATTACAACGAGATGTCTTAAATGTGAAATATTATCTTAATTTTAATTAAATCTAAAGATTATTTCGCCGCACTCATTATTTTAAGAGCTTGGTCCATTTTTCTCTTGCTTAATTTGGTATTACTGTCTATCGTTGGGGGGCGGTCGTAAAATGACCTAAATTGATTAAATTCATTAAGTAATTGTTTAACTAATCTATCTCTATTGGCGTCGGGATTGAATTTCTTTAGAGTTAGAGCGTGATTTCTTAATTCGGCGGTATTTAGGTTGTTTAATTTCTCTTTATACTCTTCGACACTATCCGTCCCATAAATATCGAATAGATTTTCTTTTCGGCCCAAAATTTGGTCTAAAGTAGTAGGAATAACTTGACCTTCCTTGTTTTTTAAGGGAGAAATAGGATTATTTAGGTCGGATAATTTGGTAATTTTTTTCATATAGATATAATAGATGGCGGTTTGAAGACTTTACACTATATTATCCAATCTTTTAATAAAGAATGGGATTTGTCGTTTTTCTTTTATATATTGCAAGACTTCTGGTTTTAGCCATTTTCTTTCCAATTTGATACAATTCAAAGAGTTAATTTTCTCAATTAACTTTATAGCTCTCAAATCACCAATTTGAAGTGAATATATTTTAGAATCAGGTTTTTCTTTCTTGACCTTGCCCCTAATATCTTCATTAAAAAATTTACAATAAACAAATCTAATCCAATCTAATAACTCTTTAGTTCCCAATGCTACTATTCTCAGGCGTTTATGTCCTTGAGAATAACTAACGTAAATACTGCCATCGCCAGATATTAAGCCAGAAATATAAGCCAAACATAAATCCATATCATTTAGATTATTAGGTGGCATTAGAGTGAGACTCTTTTTACCTTCGTTTATTGTCCAGTTCCTATATAAATCATCGGCCCATTTATTTCCGCTATAAAAGCTTAATATACTTATTTTTTTAATTCTTGGATAATATTTATTATTCTTTTTATTAAAAATAATACCTTCTTGTTCTTTATTGATAATTCTAGCATTAGAATTAACTGATATTTTAATATCTTCTAATAACTTAGCGTCATTTGTTTTTAACGCGATAATTAATACAGACTGTCTATCATGTCTTCTTTCTCTAATATGTCCATCACTAGCTATAATCCCAGCAACCGAAGAGTTTATAGTATTAGGAGATTCAAAGTAACTCTCATTTTTAAAATATTGTTTTAGTCTAGACACTAATAAATTATAAATACATTTTACATATAAGTCAAATAAAAAACCCAGAAGAAATTCTGGGTTTAATATGAACTATTAATTTAATTAAAGCACAATGGAGACAACTGATTTTGAAAAAACACAGCTTCGTCCTTCTTTAAGAGTCGAGTACCATCCAACTTTTTGGGCACGCTCGGGCCATTGCGAATCAACGCTTACTGAAATACTAGAACTTATATCACCATCGGTCGCGATCGGACGAATAAATTCTTTCTTTCTTACATCAATACCTAATACAATTTCATTTGAAGCTGCACTAAAATTGCCACCACCGGGAGCAATACTGGCTGGGGCATAAGCACCAAACAAGGTATTATAATTTGAACTAACTCCAAATTCTACCAAGTCAGTAATATTAATATCCCATAAACTGGAGGTACCAGCACTACGATAAAGTTCTTCACGAACTCTGTCGGGCAAACCTAGGGCCGTTGATTCATCAGTATTAGGAGTAGCCGTAGTATTCATAGGATTATAGGCAAACGCACGAATATCTTCTTTAACTTCAGGAGATACAAATAAATCAGTAATACCTTCACTATAAGATTGAACCGGGGTCGTACCATTATAGGCAACTTGATTTCGACGAGAAAGAGTAATAAGACGATTTAAATCATCTAGTTTGAATACTCCAGCCGTACCAGCTTGGATAAAATGATCAACATTAGTACCATTTACCGTGGTAGTAGCTTCACCAAGAGCTTTCATGATAACTGACCACGCAATAAGTTCTTGTTTATTGAGTAATTCATTTACCATGCGCTCGGTTGCGCGAGTGAGGACGTTAAGGGCGCTTTGTGAACGAGCATATTTCTTAGGAACTGAAACAGCACTTTCAAGTTCATAAGTCGTAAACTTCATTTCACCGAAACCAGCGATTTCAGACGTAGGAAGGTGGCCGATTACTGACGGCGCGTGCCAAGTCTGAAGATATCCGCCAACTTGGTCATAGAACAAGTCTAGCGGAATAGACATATTATCATTCTCGCCAAAAGGAAAGTCAGTATAAATAATTGACGCCGTTCCTAGTTGGCTTAATACCTTCTGAATGACCGGGCCAATAGCAGCAGCATAAGCTTCTTGGGCGGGCATAGAAACAGCATTTCTTTTATCGCCAATGGCTTTCATTAGCTCTTGCTGTTCTGGCGAATTTTTAATTGTAATCATATTATTATTTTTCCTTATTATTTAAAATTTTATCTATTTATTATAGTTCCAATTTAAGATAAACGAATCCATTGGCGTCTTTAGGTCCAAGGAATTTACCAACTTTGGTAGCAGTAACGGTTGGATTAACTGCTCCAGCATATTGAAGACCTCCATCAGAATTGATATAGGCGCTCGATCCTGCTGTGGGAGAACCAGATACTCCACTATATACGAAGATACCACGAGTAACAACCGGAGTCGGTTGACCACTTAATGAAACCTGCATTTTATCTTGTTTATCAGGATGGAATAGTAATTGTTCGCCATTTTCATCCGTAACCCTAATGTCATATAGAAGCATTCCTAATGCTTGGTCGCCAGACGCATTACAAGCCGCAACAGATGGTTGAATGCCATATCTTTGCGATACTGTATTTGCCCAAGCCGCTCCAACTGAACCTAGCATCAGAAGGTTTTGGTCGGTCATCACACCCGAACCAACTCGAACGAAAGTTCCTTTTGTTACGGGTAGAGTGCCACTGTAAGTAAAGCTTTGGATAACTTCGTGGTCGTTATAATTTCTAAATGTTCCTAGTGTTGGCATATATTTATTTCTTTATTTGTTAAATTTATTTCTTATTGTTACACTCTTTTTGTTCTTTTATTCGTATCTATTACAAGATTTTCCATACCGAAGGCTTTTAATGCCTTATCAACAAGAGATAGTTCGGCGGAATTAGCATTAGGAATCTGGGTTTTATCCTTATTTGCATTTTTAAGAACATCGTCAACGGTAGTATCTTCTACGGATGCTTTGGCGGTTTTATCTAAATCTTCTTTATTTACCCATTTCTTCGTTTTTACATCAAAAACTTTACCAGCTTTCTTTTTGGCAGCTAAAAGAACTTCTTGTTTTTTAATAAAAGCCGCAAAAGCTTCATCGCTTTCAATAACCTTAATATCTTCGGCCAAAATATTCTTTTCTTCATCAGTTAAATCAAAGGTATTATCAAGCGTTTCCATACGGGCGGAAAAAGCATCAACCTTTTCCTTTTGTTTGTTAGCTTCCACTAAACCATTATAGTTAGTGGTTAAATCACCAAGTTTCTTTTCAACTTCTTTATATTTGGTTTCTAATTCATTAGCCTTATCGGTCGCAGTCTGAATCGCCCCATCTTTTTCTTTAATCTTATTTACATAGTCCGCTGCAATTTTTTGGGTTTCAGCATCTATAATCTCTTGGAAATTAGCTTGAAGTTCGGACGCTTTGGCTTCTTTAAGCATCTCGTCATTAAGGTCTTGAATTTTCTTAATTTTCATAAAATTTTTGTTATCTTTCTTTTTTACATCAATATTATTTAATTGTGAAATATTATTTTCGGATTTTTCATTATTTGCGGTGGATTTCTCTTTTTTTTCTTTATCTTTGCCATTTTTCCACATTTTTCCCATTGATTTCTTACCACATTTAGCACATTCTATCTCTTCGTCATCTTCTAAATAATAAGCATTTTTACTTGACATATCCATTTCTTCGTTACATTCTGGACAATAAATGGTGGCTTTAGATTTTTTAGAATCTATAAAAATTAAATCTGAAGAGTCAATAACTAATTTACTTAACGCAATATTTAGTTTCTCAGTAGAACTATCAAAATCTTTGTCAATCTCTCTTAATTTCTTAATTAGATTTTCCGTATTTATCTCCGCTTTTATAGTTGTATCTTCTTGATTTACATTGATTTCTGTTGAAGCGTTTGAAACAATCGGTTGAACTTGCCCAGCCGGATGAGATACAATTCCCAAACCAATTGGAATTACGTCACCCACAGCAATACGTCCAATTTTCTTACCATTATCGTCAAACCCACTACCGCCAAATGCCTTTAATCTATTTTCTAATTTACTGATTTCTTTTTCGTCTGTAATAATTTCTCCATCTTCAAAATTAGTTTTTTTAGCATCTATAAGAATTAAATTTGATTGGCCGAACGCAAGTTCCCAACTAAAATGGGGGGTATTGAACCATTTAGAACTGGGGTCATTTGATTGCTCAATAATATCTGCTAAATCAGGATCGGCCACTTTCCAAACAATTCCACTTAAAATAACTGAAAAAGGAGAAGTTAATTTGCTTGCTTCTTCCCTAGTAATTTCCTTACCAGTCCCGAATTCCGCAAAAGAAGCTTGAACTACCACCCCAATAATATCTTTTCTGGAGTGTTCGATATCTATAAAAGACAAGGGGAATAAATCAGCTACTCTTAATGCTTCTTCTGTTTTAATCCCATCGGAATTTAAATTTAACTTATTTGCTATAAAAGCTTCCCCACAGATACCAAGAAAATCTATTTTAGAATCAAAATCTATATCTTTCGGTAAGAATTTCTTAAAATTACCTTGAGAAGCAATTGATAAGTATTTATCTACATCTTCTGAGATAATAGGATTAACTTTTGACGTAAAAGCTATTGAATATTTATATTTCTCTGGCAAATCGTAAAAAATTCCTTTAGGCATAGGATAATTTACACTAATTATTTCTTAGATTTTAAATCTAATTCGACGCCGTTTTTATTAGCTTGGATATTATAGGCGTAAATCGTCTTAGGTTCTGCGCGATAATCCCCATCAAGTCCCAAAGCTTCTAAAGCATTATTCATTCTTTCCGCACCAACAATTTTAGGAATATGTCCCTGAGAAGAGTGTTCGTATAATCTATCGTCTATTGAATAAACATATTGTCTTAATCCAGCAATCATATCATAACAAATGTTCCAAATTTGATTATTTAATTCGGGGTTATTGACCGTATCATGGTTTCCTTTGAGTTGAACAAATTTCTTATCTAATGAAGCTAATGATTCTTTTAATTTTTCTAATTCTTTATTCATAAATGGTATGTTAGTTTACACTTAAAATTTATTGTATTTTTAATAATCTTTTGCGTAACATAACATGAATGAAATTGTTGGGATCTATAATTTATGTTCTTACGTCTCCCTTAGAAGGAGGCTTCTATTCTAATAGTTTCATTCACCGTAAGAACATTTAATTAAAATTATGGCAAAAACACCAATAAAGAATTTAGCCCAACTAACAGACCTTACCGCAAAACAGTTTGAAAGAATTACCGTTATTGAATATGCGGGATCTAGAAACGGACGGGGCGCTTTATGGAAATGTCAATGCAATTGTGGAAACCCAGATACATTTATAATAAGGGGAGATAGTCTTAAAGGGGGTTTGACACGAAGTTGTGGATGTCTAGCAAGAGAACATTCCCAAAAACCAAAGATTAGACAACGGAAATATAATACCTTAACAATAGATAATTGCTATGGTAAACATAGTTATGAAGCTAAAAAACGCGGGTTTACTCCAATTCTAAAGGATGAATGGTTAAAAATAGTTCTTTTACCTTGTTTTTACTGTGGTAAAATAGACACTAGAAATCCACAAGAATATAGACAAAAAGCATTCCCCAAAATGACTCAAGAAGATATTAAAAAATATGAAAAACAAATAAATGGATTAGATAGAATTAATTCATCTAAACCATATACCACCGATAATATTGTCCCATGTTGCACTATGTGTAATTGGATGAAAAATAGTTTTATGCAAGAAGAATTTCTTAATAAAATTAAAGAAATCCACGATAACCTTAATCTGGGTAGTAAATAATCTAATAACTATAAATTGTTTTGGCCGTAAATATAGAATCATGGACAAATATAGCTTTATTATTAGCCCCATATCCATTTGGTGTTCCAGTTATTTGAAAAGTATTATATGGAGAAACGTTGATATTATATAGTTGAGTTGGAGTATTTATCGTCTCTTTCCCGGAAAAAGAATATCTTGAAGTTTGTTCCGTTAGTATTGCATATGGAAGATTATTTATATCTAATGCTCTCGAAAAAAAAGCTCCAGTGGTTGCAATATTTGGATTAATGGGAAGCGCAATCGGGAAACTATAATCCGTATTCATTAACCCCAGAACTTGATTTTCATCTATATTTAAATGAATATAAAAACCAAGAATTCCGGTAAAAGTATATCTTTTGTAACTATCAACATTTGATATGATTATTTTACTAACCGTTCCACTAGCACCAGTAATCATATATTCGGGTTTATTAACAGATTGTCTCCAGTTATCTCCAGTGTAATTATAAACCGTTCCTTCAGAATTAGACGCCGGATCGGAATAATTATAATACCAAGAAACTACATTGTCACCAACCGCAAGATTACTTATTGAAACAGAACCGTCAATAATTGCTACCGAACCTGCCAAATGCATTGAAGTCGCAACTTGTGTGTCACCTAAAAATCCACCATAAGGAATATTTTCAATGTTATTATTGCCAGCGCCACCGATACCTCCATATTTTGTGTCTATTGATGCTCCTCCAAAACCCGTATAGCCCAATCCCGTTAATGGTACGGACATGTAAAAAATAGTTGTGAAATTTCCTTCTTGATTGACCGTTCCAGAAGTATAATTCCTTCCAATTTCTATTCCAGATCCTATAAGTTGTTTTACTCGTGTGCTACCTAAAGCTGGATAACCAGTCGTTTGGACAACTGAAAAGGTAGCAACTCCCCCGAGACTCATACTTCCAGCCGAATTATCATTGAAAAACAAAGCGTTGTTAGAAACATATAGTCCACTAGAAATATCATAACCATTATCCAAAGCAATCTCATCTAATTTATCAAAAAAAGAAATACTACCGTAGATATATGGTGATCCGCGTATATCAAACGCAGCCGTTGGAATATAAATATAAGGTCTTAATGGATTAAATTGAAACCTAGTTTTTTGAACTCGGGAATAATAAAAAATATTTCCAGAATCAAAAATATCTTTTTTTGGGAAAGGAATTGTAGAAGTATATATAAATCCTCCTACCAAGTCAGAAGAAAAATTTCCACTAGTATATTCTATGGTAATATTGCCATTTGCGTCTAAATACTGACGACTCTGATATAAATCATCAACATCGGTATATGGTGATATTGAGTATTCTTGAGTTTCAATATTTGAGCTTAATTCTATACCTGATTGACGAGGGTTATAAACCGCCACAACATCAAATCCTTCTGGATAAGCCGTCCAATTTTCCTCATCCTGTGTTCCAACTCTATTTCCTGCCGATGTATTTCCGTTGGAATCATGAGCTTCAACAACCACTTGATAACTTCTGTGCGGCCCGCCCGTAATAGCTGCATTAACACTTAAAGGAAATTCCCACGCCCCCAATCTATCAACATTATTTATCAATATCCCCGTTTCTTCATATAAAACCGTCCCATTTGGTATCCTACTATTTGATTCATCATTGGTTAATGGTCTGACTGTGACCCTAAATTGTAATTGAGGATTATAACTTTCAGAATTTTTAAATCCAACTTGCCAAGAAAAATTTGGATCTAAATCATTTGTCCCGGTTATATTTATGTTGTTATTAAGGAATCCCATACTAAGCTACCAATTGTAAACTACTAATTATCACATTTGTTATATCTAAATCTCTATTTACATCAATCGAGCCGCTGGCATAACTATTTGAATATATATTATCTGTTTCATTATAAGAATAAACTCTAAATTTATAAGTTCCAGAATAAATGGGTTTATAAACCGATTGAATGACATCTACCGGCAAAGTTGCGGCCAAAAAATTATCTGGGGGAACATTATTTCCAAATAGTCCGGTTGTCGCATAAACTCTGTAATTGTTAATATAAGTATAATTATCAATCAAGAAAGAGTAATGAATAATTTGATTATTATTGCTGGCGTCATCATTATAAGGATTTAAACTTAAATTATAAGGCGAAGCAGGAGTTCTTTGCGATACGCTTATTGCGGGCCTTTGATAATTTATTCCTGAATCAATTTCAATAAATTTCTGTCCCCAATATTGAAGTCCAACGACTTCATACTTATTAACGTCTGATTCTTTTATATTCAATGCCCGATAAGTATCTTGTAAATCATTATAAAAATATCTTGAACCAGTATAACTTTCTGAAAGCGGGCCTAATTCAATAGAAAATATTGGATTACCACTAATACTATAATTGGTTTTATCAAATCCGGTGGTTAAACCTAATACTGTTTTATTATCAGATGTTGTTGCCTGATTGCCAGAAAATAATATATTTTGTAAAAACGATCTTCTAATAGAAGGAATATCCCCCGCCGTTAACCCGGTGACTTGAGTAGAATCATATTGATATGAAGGAGTTAATACAGATAATTTATATTGAACGGTATTTTCTAAAGGCACGGTGGAATCTAAAGTAACAGTCGCCCCAGTAATTAAATCATTTAATGTCCAAATTCTTCCTCCATATCTTTTAGTTTTTCGATGTGAATCTACTACTTTAAATAAATCTCCGGGCCTTAATGTGGCAGCTTCAATTCCGGCTGTAAATTGAATTGTTTCCGTTTCTTGATTATTACTTAATAATGCCCACCGACCCAATCTAATCGCTTGTCCACGACTCGTGCATCCAAAAGCTACCAAGTCTAATTCCCTTATCCCATATCTTCTAATTGCGGTTGTATCCTCTACATATTCCATTGCTGGTTTATAAAAATCGTTTGGATTATTATATCTTACAATGGCAATTGATTGTCGGTTCTTTTTCGAGGTAGAATTGTAACTGAAATCTCCGTCTTCAACATTGGCGTTTGTAAACGTCACCCTTGAGGATTTCTCTGTATCGGATACCGCATAAATATTTCCATTTGCATAATAAGTCATGCCACGAAATACAGACGCCAAATCATTGATAACTTTATAAGCTTCTTCTCTGCTTCCTATTAATAGATTGCAAGTAAATCTTGGTTCTAATCCTCCGTCCGCGTCATAAACTAATTGGTCGCAATATTGACCAATCTCATATAAAGAAAATTTGTCAACCGCCAAATCATCTACGTATCTTCCTAGACCATATCTTTTATTTGTAAGTAAATCATAGAAACACCAAGCGGGATTGTTTGTCCATTGTTTTCCAGTGGTAAATTCTCCGTTCCAATAACCATTTGTAGTGGCAAATCCTCCGGTTGCATAAGATTTTGTGATAGGGTTATAATTTCCCGGAATTTTTACTTTTAATAAGTTTAAATCAAACGCTCGTTCTGGGACATTACTAAAAAATTCGGCATTAAATAAGCTTTTTACAATAGCTGAATTAGGATAAAGAAGAGCATTCCCATATAATTCGGTGATACTTTCCACATAGGTTGCATCTTGTCTAAAAGCGGAGGTAGAATCATCTGTCAGTCGTTTAACTTTTATTTCCCACCCTAGAAAATCAGGGTTATTGATGAAATTATTACTATAAGTTGGGGTGGTTATTGTACTGGTCTGAGGATTAGGAGATTGAAACTCTGTAACGGAAACTTCTTTTGAAAAGAAAGAAGACATGTCAAAATCAATTCTGGTTGATTGGATATATCCACCCGCCGAAGTAATTTTCCCAAATATTGTTTCATTAAAAGGTGTTCCAAAATCAGTTTTTTTTGTAATTTTTGTAAAAATAGGACGATAAGATATTTGCCAATCTAATTTGACTCTTTTTATATCGCCGTCATCTTCTGCCTCGTTTAATGAGTTCACCTTGACATTTAATATAATGCCTTTGCAATTTTTATTTAATATCCTATAATATTTAGATTGGTCTTCTCCCCCTCTTAATCGTTCGCCTATAACCCTCGAAGATGTTTCTTCCGAAATTAAAGATCTAAGATTATCTCCATTGGCAGTTCCAAGAACAAAAGCCGTCTCAACGTTCTGAAAATTAAATTGCCCACGATCACTTAATATTGGTGTCTCATTATAGTAAATTGAACGCAACCATCTCGAACTCTCCCAAGAATTTCCGTTGGAATCCGTTCCGGTCGGAACAGCGAACCCGGAAAAAACTGCCGACCGATACCCCGTTTCATATAATGCTCCCGAATAAATATATTCTCCAGAAACTAACCCCTCAATCTGACCCTCGGAAACTAAATCAAGTGTTTCGATAAAGCTTTTTGTTAATACTAGTTTCTCATTTTGTTTATATTTAGTTCCATATACATCAGTATAATCAATATATAAATTATCAGCAACAATTCCTATCGAACCATCATTTAATTTTGAATTAAAGGAAACCCCGTTTAGTCTTTCCAATCTGGTTAGACCTTCTCCGGGAACAGCCTGATTGCCCGAAAAACTATATTGAACAATGCCTTCTGGCGCAATTTTTGCCATAATTTATTCTCTAAAAGTTTGATAATCAGTTATTTTGTAAGCAGAACTGATGACTTGACTGCCGACAAGCAACCGACCATAACCAACCGGAATAGAACCGCCCTCTCCAATTAAATTGGTTGGGCCGCCAAATAAATAAGACTGTTTTCCCTTATCGGGATCTCTAAATTTTCCGAACTCTGGCGGTCGAGACAATAAGGAGGCAACCCCAGCGGCAATTAGTATTAAGCCAACAACTTGAAATCCCGGAATAAATAATAAGACGACCCCGATTACGATTGTTATTATTCCGAGAATCTTACTATCACTACTTTCAATAAAAGGCACAATATCTATTGTCTCAATAGACTGGCTCTGCATCATTAACTCAGACTGATTTATCGCTTCTAAATTCTTTTCATTTATTTCTCTTACTGGCGATGAAAAATCCCGACCATTTATCAAAACTCTATATTTAGCATATAATTTATCGTTTTGAATAAAATAATTATTAAATTTATTTTTTGTCACGGAATTTAAAGCGCAAATTGTCTCTTTCACTGATTTGGTTGCAAATTCCCAATCGGTACCCAATTTTTCCCCTAAATCACCAAATAATCTTAATTTAATTAGCTTGCTCATAATTCTTATGTCTAATAATTATACCAATCCTATTTTTATAATGATGATTTAAATATTCAATACAACTCTTATTTCCTCTAGGATGATGGATCATTAAATCATTCTCTAAAAAAATCCCCAGATGTGAGATGTCGTCTTCGTCTCCAAATAAGATAATGTCGTTTTTTCTCATCCCCCCTTCTATAACTCTAAATCCCTCTTTTTGAAAATTCCGCATAATTATTTTAGAATCTTGAATATACCAATTATTGTTTCGATAATAGTCTGAAATATTGATATTTAATTCCTCTCGATAATAATCCCTTACCAAAGAAAAACAATCGGCCCGACCAATTTCAAAATCTTGAAATAAATAGTTTTTCAAAGTCGGCTCAATAACATAGAAAGTATCTTTCTCCCAACAATAAATGATAGAATAAATATTATGGGAAATAGAAGTGAAATTGTCGAGAACCGAAGTTCCTTCGTTCTTCTGGGAATGATAATAACCAACTATTTTCCCCTGAGACTCCGCATTAATATAATCTAAAGAGCTTAATATACAATGTTCTTTTGGTTGATAAGAAAGATTTTTACATCTATAAACTTGATAGTAATTTCCAGCTTTTAACAGCAAGCCATTAACCTCGCTGGGAATCTCTGATAAAGCATGGTCTTTAATTTCTTTTTTAATTTGAATGGATAACATATTATCTAAATCTATTTACCGAAGGAAATCCGCCAAATCTTAAATTCCCATCCCCTATCTGTGCCCAACGTAAACGACATCCTCCACATTTATGGTTGCATTCATCGGATACCCAGCTATTTGATGGTGGTGGAGAAGTATTATTATCTACTTTTGACACAAAATAAGATTTTATCCCCCTATTCTCTAAATAAATAAAATCACCTTTATTATAAATTTGATTAAAATTATATTTTGCTTTATCAGTAAAGGCAACCCCAGTTATTAAAGTATTTATAGGTTCGTTAAAATTAGTTGCTACGGGAGGCGCAAAATCTGGTAGAACTCCATCTTCATGAACATCTGTATTCTTTCTAGCGGCGTATTCATAAAGACAACCACATCCACGATAAGTAAAAAAGCAATTATCTTGACTTACTATTCTTCCCGGCAATTTAACTCCCTCTATTTCAAATATCGGACTTAATTCATATTCAATTATGTTTTTATTTTCATTACTTTTTCTGTCAATATAATAAATATCTCTTGATAATTCTGATAGCGGGTCAGGATAAAAATTTTGTGGTGGAATTCCATTGATGAAATTAGAAGCATCTAAAAATCTAGCAAAGGTTCTAATTCTAGTTACCTTTGCCCCAACAATGTCACCTAATTCTCGTAATCTGTCTTTTAATCGGGCGAGTTGTGGGACACCCTCATCCGAAACTGTTATTGATAATCTTGGAGAAGTTGGACTACCCCTAGCGTTAATTTCAAAACCATCGGCAAAAATTGGTGCGGCGGAATATTCTCTTCCCTGCCACATTAAACTATTTGTATAAAGGCTGATATTATTATGAAAACGGAAAATAACATTTTTACCAGAATCTATTTCTGATTGGGAGACTTCGTTAAGATTAAGACCGAGATTTTCGACGCTTATTTCATAGAATGATAGTAATGCAGAAGGGTTCAAACTAAACGTCTCCGCAATAACACTCTTAATTGAACTTCTGGCTTCAGATGTATTCATTAAACAACGCTCCTATCGAAACGAGCTTGGATTTTATAATTATTATAAAATGGTTGAGAATCGCTCCATTGGGAACAGGTCCAACGACTAATTATTCCGCGAGGAAGAGGGGGAAGCCAAATGAAGCTTTCTGTGCCATTGCAATTTTCCAGAAAGTGAAGTATCGCACTTGCCTCATTTAGATCACATTCAAATTCTAAATCATAACTAGGTAATATATTCGATATCCCATCCGGGATTAATTGAAAATACCCGTCTCCTAGCTGTATTTTTTTTACTCTTGGTTGATTTGTCGCTGGGTGATTATAAGCTGGCAACCAAGTGAAATATTTTTTCTGTTCGCCACGGTCAGTTACATATCCCAGCCATTTATTATTTGTTAGGTCGGTAGAAAATAAACTCGAAGATAAATGGGCTGAATTAGCATAATAATATAAATTTGAATTTACTACAATATCATTCCGACTATAATTTGTGGATGCGGCCCAACTAGGAATGTTGTAAATATTATTAGACACAAATTTGACCCTCCCCATCCTCAAAATTATAACCTAATTTTATTAGATATATTGATTTTTCATCTCTTGTTAAATTAGAAGCCCTTCTTCCATCAGATAAAAAATCAGATTTTTTATGATTATCCCATTCCCATAAAGGTTGCAGATTATCTAAAGACCAGCAAATTTTAAATGAGATATCTTCTGGATGACTATATTCAAAAAGACTTATTGGCAAAATATGGTCTATTTCAATTTTCCCCGATAGACAATCACGCCATGTCATATCCGGTTTAAATTTTGATTCTAAATGAACCTTAATATCATCTAGCTCATAACCAACTAAAGTTTCCCATTTTCTACCCCTTTTATTTTCTTTAAGGGATTCTCTTACAGACCCCGACATTCTACTATCAAGATTAAACTTTATATCAGAAATTCTTCTAAGTTTAATTTTATCACTATTTTTTTCGTTTCTTATTCTCCTTACTTGTTTATGGTGTTCACTATTCTCCTTACGCCACATTCGATTATATTCGTTTCTCTTTTCCTTGTTTTTCTGTCTATACTCCGTTTGTTGCTGTTTTAAATGTTCTTTGTTTTGGGTTTTCCATTCTTTTCTAGATATTTTTTGTTTATCTCTATATTTTCCTTTGTATTTCCACCTATTTTCTTTTTCCCTTACTTTGCAACAATCAATACAAGTATATTGTAATCCATCTTTATAATTTGGGACATTACTTTTCCAAAAACAAGAATATTCCTTCTTAATTAGACATTTATTGCATTTTTTTGTATTGTCACTCATAAACCATTATACTAAAATTCCTTTTACCTTTATTATATATAATTACACTTAATATTATAACCAAAATCGTGTAAATACTATATTATATAATGGTTTTTAAGAGTTAATTCGGTAAAAGGTGTTTAATGGCGGAACAATTATCATATTCAAGAATTAGAGGAGATGAACAGTCTGTATTTCTAAATACTGGGAAATTACTGGGCGTTCAAGATATTTCTATTGATTCAAATTTTGGTTCGACCCCAATAATATACCTTGGGATAGGTATTTCTAGAATTTATCAAACAAATAACGCAGAACAATATGCGGACGCATCAATCAATTCTATATTATTAAATAATGATATTTTTTATCCTCTTACTGGAACAAATCCAGTCAACATTTTCGTTTTAAAAGACAAAAACAATATAAATGACAACTATTGTTTAATATCCGGCTATCTTAACTCTTATAGTCTAAAAGTATCTCCTAATCAGCCAATTCAAATCTCAACCTCATTTAGATTTTATAACAATGCTGGACCAATTGCGACCGGAAGTTTAGATGTTTCATCTCGCCAACACTTATCTGGAATTAGAAATAATAATTACAATTATTTAGATTCAGGCGTTTTAATTTCTAATGCCAATACAATCAATCTAACTTTAGATGAATATAACACCGAAAGAGTCCAAGAAATAGATTTAAGTTTTAATTGTAATCGAATCCCAATCTATGCCGTTGGAAATAAATCGCCTATTAGAACGGATTTAATTAGTCCTATAGAATTACAATTTAATTGCTCGTTTGAAGCTTCAAAATTATTCAGCGGCACAGAATTAAGAAAATTCCCAAATACAAAAAAAGAACAAAATATAACCTTGGAAATAAAAGACCATTCCGGGTCACAAACAATTTCTTCTTATTCTCTAAATAATATGACGCTTATTTCTGAAAATAGATCTATTGGCGTGGATCAAAATGTTGTAATTAACCGTTCTTATATTGGATATAGATAATTATGGCACAATATAACAAAGTCAATGTTCAAATAGAAAGTTATTCGATAATGGCGGAATCTGTCAATATAGACCAAAATTCTCCCACTACTCCAATTTATGCTCTGAATAAATCTAGAAATATAGATATCGCACCTAACGCGCTCAGAACCAATGTTAATATAACCTATTTTCCAGAAATCCATAACGAACCAAGTCTTGATATGATATCTGGGTGGAAAAACAATTCGACTGGGAATTTAAGGGTTAGATTAAATATAGGAGACACCCAAATATTTGGCCACCTTAATTCTTATTCTCTGGAAATCTTGCCAAATCAACTCGCCCAAGCAAAAGCAAGTTTTGATTGTTTTGATGTTTTTCTCACCCCATTTCAGAATCAATTTATTACCGATACGGGATTATATAATCTAACTAGAAATACTGGAATTATCCATTATTGGAATACTAAATTTCTAACAAATAACTCACCAATAGATAATACAGATATCCTTCAATTATCTTATAATTTCAACAGCGAAATAAAACCAATTTATAAATTAGGGAGTTCCTCAACAACTCAAGTAAGCGTATTATCGGCGGTTGAAACAATAAATGTTATCTCGGAAATACAACCGTTACTTTATTTTAATCCCCAAGATTTTGTAATAGATTTATTTAATCCAGACGGATTAAGACTAAGCGGATTTGTAGGTAATAATTATATAGATATCCCATTGACCGGATTTATATTAGACTCTGCTTCTAACAGTATTTCAAACGGAGAATTAATTTTGTTTAATTCTAAATATAATAAATATTATTAAAGTATGTTTCATAATTTTAAAAACACAAATATTACAATCAATGGCAGGGCTTTTCTAATCTCAGACGCACAACTATCCCAAGAAATAGGACTAGTTTCCCCAATAAAATCAAATAGCATAACGAGCGAACAATATCTTCCACAATCTCCCCATGTTGGCCAATTAAGAATTAAATACTATCTAACTGGACAAGATTATTTAAAACAATATATTTATTCGGACGAAACAAATCCGCTTTCTGGAAATGTGGCCGGGTTGATATTCAATCAGGGATATTTATCTAATTATAATATAAACTGTATCCCCAATTCTCCCGTAGAAATAAATGCAAATATAGAATTTTTTGATAAAATATCCGGCTCATTTACATCCTCTTCCCTTAATTATTCAAATTATAAAACATTTAATCTTTATAATGCGACCATAGATAATTTGTCATCTTATACTACAAATACCCTTACAAATATTACCCAAGCTAATTTTTCCTACAACTGTCAATTAAATCCATCTTACAAATCTTACGGGACTGGAATTACTCCAACTCAAGCGGACAGAATTTCTATTGGAGAAAGAACAATTTCGGCTGAAATAACTTCAGATAATATTAATATGGATTTACCCCTATCGGGTGATAAATTTGGAATGACTATTACTTTTAGTAATCCATTTGATTCATCATTAAATGAAAGTTTTGGAGTATCGGGACGAATAGATTCAAAAACAATGAATTTTTCCGTTGGAGATGTTCATTCTCATAATTTAAGAATATCTCAAAAGCATCTTAACGTTGTGGGCGAAATATCTGGTGTGATAACTGGGACTAATGTTTTTTATATTTTTTCCACAAATGGAACTCATCCTTGGAAAAGTTCAGACGGCTCTTTAGATTATGTAAATAAAATTTTTATTGAAGATGTAATTTGCCCAACTTTTTTTGTGATTAATACTTCTGGCAAAGATATACTTTTAGTAAACCGCCCGGCAAATCTTGTTAATGGTTTATTAACAATTGAGGGAACGGCCAAAACTTTCATATTTCCAACTCCAATAGTTTTTAATTATCCTCAGATGATTATAAGTGGTGTTTCTCCTAATTCGGGACGATATGGGACTCCTATAAATATATCTGGAGCAAATCTTTATCAGATTACCAATGTTAAATTTAATGGAATTGAATCAAGATTTCAAAATGTTTCTTCTACTTTAATTCAAGCAATCGTTCCTTATAATGGGTTGATTGGAAAAATAGAAGTTGATTCAACTAAAAGAAACTTAACAGGATTCTCTAGTGGGTTCTTTTATTGCGAACCAGAGATTACTTCTATCCTGCCAGTGACAGGAATGTGGAAAACTCCAATTTCTATTGTTGGTATTAACTTTAGTGGAACAACCGGAGTTAAATTTAATGGATTTAATGCTTCTGGATTTACAATAAATAGCAATACTTCAATAACGGCAAATTCTCCCGAAACTGGCGCGGGATACGCAAATGGCTATATAACCGTTTTAACTTCTGGAGGGCTGGCTAAATCTATATCTATCTATAAACCGCATGTTCCAATTTATAGTTTTGACCCAACCAGTGGTATATATTTTGACAGAATAAACATTAGAACAAAGATAGATACCGGATATTTATTTCCTAGTGGTAATGGAGTTAAAATAAAATTTGGCAACGTAGATACAGTTTTCTATCCCTCGGGTTATGAAATTAATAGCCAAAATAAAACCGGATGTTTAACTGGACAAATCCCATTTAATGCAACCGATGACTACATTTATCTTTATCAGCCAGACGGAGTAACAACTTATACCCCTAATACTGGAAAATTTAATGTTATTGCCGAACCAAGAATTTTTAGTATCAGCCCTAGTATAATAAATCAATATAAATTTTATACGCCAGTATTATTAGGAGAAAATTTTAGATATTTTTCACAAAAACCATATTTTTTTGCGTTAAGCGGCGGGGTAGATAATAACGTCCAATATTATTCAAATGTAAATAGCAACTCGGGAACATTGGCAGATACAATGTATATTCCAAACGTAATAATTACTGGAAGCACCGGAACATATAACGTAATTGTCCAAAATTATGCCGGTTCTTATACCTTTACTGGCGGATTATTGGTGAAAAGCGGAATTAACCGCTCTTTAGAATGTTCAATCACTTCTAATACAACATTAGGAACACACAATTCTCACAGGTCGCAATATCTTATTGATAACTCCACTGGAACTTTTGGGGCGCTATCAGCCACAACCACTCCAGAAAGCAAATCTTTTACCCTCACCCCAAAAAATAATGATGTCATTGATATCTCTAATATTCATGTTTTAATGATAAATCTCCCCACTTTAGAAGGTCATACTCCCAATCCAAGCGGAAGTATCAAATTATATCACAGAAATAATGCAACACCAATTTATAACAGTAGTCAAATATATCTAAATGGAATAAATCTAAATCTATCAAGCTCTCCTTATACTGGAATCAGGACCATTAAAGTATTTACCCCCGATGTATTTGCAAATGATACAGAATATTTGGGCATAAGCGAATTAAGAATCTATTAATCAGTGTAATAATATATGGTGAATAAAAAAATTAAAATACTATTTTTGTTAAAGAAAAGAGTCTATTGTGGTAACTCTTATGGACTGAAGGTAAGTTGTGAAATGGTTGCCAAGGCTCTTAAAGATTATGAAATTGAGTCTAAGATTATCACCATTATAGATGGGAACGATATTGACCGAGAGGTTCATAAATTTAAACCCGACATTTGTTTCCTAGAGGCAATTTGGGTCACGCCTACTAAACTAGAAGAGATATTAAAATTACATAAAAAAACCCATTTTGATGTAAGAATTCATTCTAAGGTCGAATTTTTAGCACAAGAGTCTCTAAGTTTTACGTGGTTGGCAGAATATAAGAAACTCTCTCAATCTTATCACAACTTTTCAATATCTGCAAATAATCTAGACTTTATAAAAGAAATGAATTCAACGCTAGGATATGAAATGGAATATACCCCGAATATTTATCCAATTCAGCACGGATTACAGGTAAATACAAAACCAATTGGAAATATATTATCTGTTGGAGCATTTGGTGCGTTAAGAATATTAAAGAACCATTTACAAATGGCATTGGGCGCGATTAAAGTTGCCGATAATCTAGATATAAAATTAAGATTTCATATCAATGATAGTTCAACCATTGAAAAAGAAGGGAATCCAATTAAAAAGAACTTAATTGCTATCTTTAAAGATACTTCACATCAACTAATAATTAATAATTGGGAGCATCACGGAGATTTCGTCCAGATAGTCAAAAGTATGGATATTGGATTACAAATATCTATGAGCGAATCATTTAATTTAACCGCAGCGGATTTCGTTGCTCATGGGATACCAGTTGTTGGATCTTCAGAGATTAAATTCTTATCTCCTTGGTATCAAGCTGAACCAACAAATTTTCAAGACATTGTAGAAAAAATAGAATTTGCCATAAAATATAAAACTTGGGGAATTCATCTTTTAAATGAAATTAAATTAAAGAAACATAATAAACAAGCAATCCAAGATTGGGTCAGATATATATTTACCTAATTAAAAAGTTGGCGTCTCCCCGCTATCAATCTTTTCTACCACTTCCTCATTAAGTAATTCGGGGCGATTTCTAAGTTCCCTCTTTAGTTTTCGATTTTCTTTTTTCTTTTTGGCTCGGTATTTGGTATTGTATTTGTCAACTTTATGGGGGTTATTTTCCGACCAATACTCAATTTGAGCCAGTCGTAATTCTTTATTTTTTTCATACTGTTGTTTACTGTGGTTGCTATGACACAATTTACAAAAATTCATATGATTATCCTTAGAAGATTTTGATTTTCTGAAATCTTCAATAGGTTTTTCTAATCTACACTTAGAACATATTTTATTAGTCTTAATAATAGTAATGTTATTCATAATTATTTCGCTCGTGTTGAATGATCCTGTAGCCATCCAATATCTTTATTTCTTGGACTCGCAAATTGGTCGTTTACTTGGCCATTATTAACGATGGGTGGAAAAGTTCTTGAATCTCTCCATTTATGAATTTCAGAATGACCATCGGCAAAAGAAAAACCACAAGCCTTATTATGATACATACCGGGCAAATCATAAAATCCATATAATGCTCCGTTAGGAGTTGATTCTGCATATCCATCCATTTTTGTCAGGAAATTACCCCAATCAATACTATCCTCTCTCATATCCAATAAAACAAATAATTTAGTAATAGGAATCGGACTAAAATCAGAAGTTTTTAGGTATAATTTCCAACTACTGATTCCGGGAATTCCGCCGCCAGTTCCTCCAAATCCACCAAGATACCAATTCATTGACATGCTTCTGACTCTAGGCTTTTGTTCTCCATTCACGGTGATATAAGACCTATCTGCCGGACATTTCCAAATTGCCAAATTTCCTCCAGAATACTTCCATAATGGACTTTTTTTAATGGTTAAATCTGGATTCCAATTATAAGCATTGGCCGGATTATTATCCAAACTTCCCTCCACCCAAACATTTGGTCCGGTATTGTTCGCGCCCGCCCCACTCGCATAGAGTAATTTGTCATTATTATCGTCGGAATAGAGACGCCAAGCCAGCGCCAGTTGTTTGTGATTATTAAGACAATAAACGCCTTGAGCTTTAACCTTGCTATTATTTAAGGCAGGAAGTAATAAAGAGGCTAAAATTCCAATTATTGCCACCACGATTAAAAGTTCTATGAGAGTAAACGCTTTTTTATTTTTATTCATAATTTATTCCTTATATGGACAATTTCTACAATCTAATTCACAACAAGATCCCCTTTTTAAAAGATATTCTTTGGTAAAAATAAAATAATCCTTTTCGTCTAAAGTAAAATCTATGCCCGATTCGATTTCCATATTGTTATATTATCTTTATTTCTGAATTTCGTCAACTATTTTATTCGTTTCCATAATCTATTACCTCACTTAAACTATTCATAATCCCATCTTGAATCGCCGCTTTAAAATCCTGTTCGGTTGGTTTATCATTATATTTATGCGCCCGCATATAACCATAATTAATTCCCATTTCCACAGCATCAGAAATAATATTATAAGAATTTAATTTAATGGTATTGTTAATTTTGGTTTTCATATTTAATTACGTCTGTCTAAATAACAGCCTAAAAGGAAGTAAAATATTAAAATCATAAAAATTATTCTCTAAATCTTTTTGCCTTCTTCTATCCATTCTTTTAATACCGTCTCTGCATCCCTGACTTTCTGAGTCTCCATTATCATCCATTCGGTTGGATAGTTCCAATCTATGCTTTTATGATTTTGCCAGTCTTTCGCAAATTTTGCCGCTAATGCATAGTGCTGACTGTCATCTAAATATAAATCCCCTTCTTTTGCGTCGGTTTCCGCCGCACATAAGGCTACTTGAATTCCATTAATTGTTCTAATTCTAATTGCCATATTATTCGTCAAACCACCATGATTTAATATAAGTTTCTGATTTACCAGTGCCATTTATATTAACTTCTTTATACATTGTACCATAATAAATTAACGCTTTCTTATCATTGCTAAATACTCTTATTCTACATCTTTCGGAGCATCCCCATTTATCTGTAAACCATCCGTTTTTCCAATTACTATCTTTAAACCAATTAAATAATCTCATATTCTTATTATACATTGGATTTCTGAATTTGTCTAGTGTAAAATAAAGAAATTATGAATACATTTTATATCACGCTAAGAAAAGGAGAAATTATAGGAGATGGAACAAAAGATAATCCTTTTAATGGCAATACCGCTGAAAAATTTGACTCTGCCCTGAATAATATCCCTGAAAACTCCATTATAAACATTGGGCCGGGAATTTTTAAGACCAACGGTTATATCTGGGGAAGTAAAAACTGGCGACCCAAAGAAGGATGGCAAGTTAAGGGCATTGCCAGTAAGACTGTTATTCAATTAACCAATAATACCGGAGAAAACAAACCAACTCGATGGGTAATTGGCGGTGATTATAATGTTTATTCTCATAATTCCAGATGGGAAAATTTAATACTTGATTGCAATCTTAATGGTCAGACTACTTATCCTGATGTATGTAATATGGGTATAGTTTTAGCCGGAAATAATATTTATCTAAAAAATATTAAAGTAATAAATTGGGGAAGTCGGAGTCCGGGATTTGAATGTTTTCCTATTTATGTGGGTGGGTGTAATTTTGTCAATAAAGTAAATTTTTCTGGATGTATTGTAGATTCTTGTATTGTAAATAAACCCGTAATTACTAATATAAAGGATGGAACGACTTTAATTACTTGTGGTGGAGCTTATTATAATTCGGATGGAACTTATAATTGTCATGAGAATCCTATAATTAAAAATTGCAAATCGGACGCTTTAGGTTATCCTAGTTATTCTCATGGATTTAGTTCTTATGGTATAAATTGTCTAATTTCTGGTAATACTTCAACTAACTGTGAAGTTGGTTGTTATGACGACACATATAAAACGGATGGATTAAAAATAACTAGAAATATCTTTGAAAACGTCCAATATGGGGTTTATTTTAATTTCCATACTAATTCAAGAGGATCGGTGGATAATGGAATTTTCGATAAGAATGCAATTAAACTGTCTCCTAAAAAACATAACCCCGCCGATAATTATTATGGATTTAAATTACTAGGCCAACAAACCACCCCGCCGCCCTATACTTTTAATACTATCGAGTGTCAAAATAATCAAATATCATTTGTCGCTGTCCCAACAGGAAATTATCTAGCTTATTCATTTTATTTTTATAACGCCAAGGATATAAAAATCGTTAATAATATATCTAATATCTATAAAGACTCTAATCCTAATTTTAATAAACAAGTAATTACAGGAAAAGTAGAAAATCTATTCTTTGATAATAATAAATCAAAAACTTCTACCGAAATAATAATTAGTTAAGAATTGATAAAAGATATGGATGATTTAATTTATTTGCAACCTAAATCGGCCCATTATTTTTCCAAAGAGATATATGATAAATTTGGGATAGAGATATTGTCTTTATATCTGGGGAAAAGACTTATATTGGATGAAAATCTATTTATCTATTAAATCCTTAGATTAAAAGAAATTCCCCGATAATTACAACAATTATGTTAAATAACTATAAGGGAATTTTTGATTCTAATTAACTAATTTTACTTAGCTAATTTAGAGGCGACGTATAGACATAGGCCGCAGGGTACTAAATTTAGAGTTCCGACAGACACACCAAGGGTCGCCAAACCTAAACATAGAACCGCACCAACAACTAACAGGTTTTTTGTATTCATCGTATTATATTACACAAAAGAGAAAAGAAAATACATTATTTTTTAGGTTATTTCTGAATTAACCCTAAAATAAAGACCTCTCCCGGATTTTTTAAGACTTCCTTCTTACCTAAGAATCATCATATCTAAATTACCTTAGAGACTTATAAATACTTAAAACTTTTTATATATAAAAAGACATAAGAAAGAATATAAACAAAAGAAATAAGGAAATAGATTAAAGAAAAGAGATTCCTGAATTATTAATATAAAGAATACTCTAGGGAAAATAAAAAGAGAATTAAAGAAAGAATAATGATTTCTGAATTATGGAAAAATCGTTCTAAGACCCTATTTTTGAAACACTTGCGTATATAAATGTTATCCACCCCGGGGTGGCAAAAAAAATCATGAGCAAACCTACTTTTGATAAAGGGTGGTAGTAGTCCCCCTACTATTAGCCAAACTAAAAAATTCCGGGCAGGGTATTAGCCTGCCCGGTTTGATTAGGCCTAGGGTCTGACGACATTCGGGACGTGCGCTTGAACGTAAAGAATTGCCGACATACCTATGCGCCTTGCGAGCATGATGCTTTGCAGTCCCGCGTTATCCTTTGGTGTCTGGACTATCGCGCATTGCTTCACGCCTTGCCGCTTGTACTCAATTCGGCAAAGCTTGGTTGTAGGAAGGGAGAACATAACTTTCATTTGATTGCCTTTCGTCTTGGTTGTTTGGTTGTTAGGGCAGGGGAGTTTAGACCCCCTGCCCTTACTTGTTTACTTGCTTGCCTTGGCTTGGCGATAGTCAATCCAAAGCTTGTCACCAAGCTTCAGGATAGCGCCGAATCGCGCCTTGCCAATGTCCCCGCCTTGCATAACTTGGCAAAGCCACGAAAACATAGTGCGCTTGGCCTTTGCACCGGATCCTATTTCCGAAGACTCGAATTGCTTTGTCTTGTCTTCCGTTTCACCGGCGCTTTCGTGTGTGTAGTACTGTGTTACGCTGGAAAAAACATCCAACGCGGTTTGCCCGTCATTCCCGTCACCACGGGTGAATAACTCTTTTAGCCTTTCCGCAATGTTAGCGGAACGGGTTGACAACTTGGCTTTGTCATCTAGTTCACCCTTGTTTTCGTCACGGGTCACAAGACTAGCAAACATGGCTTCAGCTTGTTCCATGCTCATTCCGAATTCATTGAACCGGGTGAACACTCCAAACATGGCGTCATTACTTGCCATGAAGGATTCAAACACGCGGGGAAGATCCTTAATGTAGTCTCCTATCTTGCTTGTGTGTTTCGCGCCGAAGTAGAACGGTGAACCGTCAACGTCAAGCAAGCAATGAGCGAACGTGTTACGGCAACACACACAAAAGCTTGTGTTGTTTACCGTCAACGTGCATCCGGCATTGCTTGCAATGGAATTGAGGAAGGATAGGAATTGTTTGAACTCTCGCTTGCCAAGCTTCAACGTGTCGGCTTGTTCAATCTTCAGGGTCACGAATTGTCTTTCACGCGACATAATTGTGCCCGTAGTGACTACGGAATACTTCACGCCAAGCTTGTCCAAGACTGAAGCGAAAGCTTCAATCAGTGAGATAAACTTGTCGTTTGTCACCAGACCATAAGACGGCGCAAACGGTTTACCAACTGGCTTGCCATTGTCTGAGCACTCGCAAATATCAAAGCCCGTTCCCTTGCCTTTGCTTGTGACAAGCGGAGTTTGAACGTACTCGAAACGGTTCAATACGTTTGAATCGTCGCGCAATGCGATTGACTCAACTTCGTGCCCGTGCAAGTTCCAAGCGCAACTATCTTTCGTTGCCGTCAACTCATCCGGGATATCCGTATCCGTGACAAAAGGATTAGGTGATTGCGTCCCCTTTAAGTTAGCGTCAACCCTTGTCGCGTCCGCAATGATTGAACTTGTGAGTGATTCAACATCACCAGTCTTGGCAAGAATAACTACACCAAGACTTTCAACCTTTGCCCGCTTGCCCGTCCCCGTGCTTTTCAGGAATTCAACCTTGCTTCCCATTTCCTGCAAATCTTCCAAACTTTGCAAGGCAAAGGTTTCCGCGTCAAAATCCCCGTGTTTGTCCCCGTCATGGATCCGCGCGATTGTCGCGCCTTTCAACCATTTAATGTTTGATTTTGTCTTCATACTGTTTTTCTTTCTCTGTTTGTTTTCTCCTTTGATTCTAGGCTAAAGGAGTTTGCCTTTGATTAAACTCTAGAGTGATTGCCTATCCTATAGGCTACGCTTCCCGGACTCTAGTTGTCAGATTCTAGTTGCGATGTTTGACTTAGTATCTTCCATCACTCGCAACTCTAGTTTCCCCTGACACGATTAAATTGTCATACAATCTAAATAGAGTCAAATGCTTTTTTTCAAAAATCTTTCAATCAATCTTTCCCCTATGTTTTCCCGCATATAAATCATTTCTCCTAATCTTAATCATTAGTAGATAAACCCCTGAATATCAATAGTTTAGGTCAAATCAATTCCTAGGCATTTAGACGGTCAATAGGGAGCATTTACCCTCCTTTGGCTATGGTGATAGCGGACAATTAACCTTTACCATTAAACATTGGCAAAATTCAGAAATCGCAAAATCATCAAAATGGCCCATAAGTCAATCTAGGAATCCGCGCCTTTCCGATAGAGATTCAATCTACACCAATCAACTAGACATTCCCGCTCCCCGCAACCCGTCAAAAAGTCTGTTTAGTTTAATCTCTTCTAATAATCTAATCAGAAAAACTACTAAATTTTATCTAATTTTAATCTCTTTTTCTTGTTTAGTAATAATTCTCCCTAATACTAAACTATTTATTTAGCCTGATTATTAAATCTATTTACTATTTATTTAAGTTTATTTCAAAAAATTATTGAAAAACTTTGTATTTAATCTTTCTTATATTATTATTTACTTTATTTCTTATTCTTATTTCATCTTATATCTATTTCTGTTCAGAAAGAAAAACTATTATTATTTCATCTTATTTCTCTTATTATTTGGTTTATTTTAAAATTATTTAATTAGTATTTATTATTTTAGGACAAAGAAAACTCCCGGCAAACAGTCCGGGAGGAAACAGGAAGGAAAATTGTTATTTAATTAAAATCTACTATTGCCGGGGCAATGGTTTTAGGTTTGAATCCAACGGGCGGGACTTTGCCCCACCAATGACAAGCGGAACACTCCGTTTGCATATTGTCCTGATGACAAACAGAGCAAGTGTTTCCCTCTTCCCGTTGCCATTGTTTTACCGCATTAAAAAACATCAAATAGTTTGTCATATTATTTTCTAGTTAATTGTTTACTATCACCGTTGAAAATACCTTAGTCCATTGCCGACTTAATTGCAAGGAAATTCTGAAAAAATCTTTTTATTAAATAGAAAAAGCCCGGATTGCGCCGGGCTGAATTAGTTTTTATTTAAACTACTTTCCTTTGATCCTCATTCCCAACAATTCAGAGAAAATTTTAGTTAAAACAACCTTAACTTCCAACGGCTGAAGATTGAAGTGTTCCGGGTGTTCTCCAAGATAACAATAGATTGTTTGGCTTTCTTCCAATGTCAACTTCCCTTCCGCATAGGCAAGGCTCTTCAGTTCTTGGAACTTGCAAAACTCATCAATCGGCATATCCAAGGATGAAGAAATTTCTTTTAATTTTTGGGCCGAAATACCCTTGGTTTGGACATTGGCAGCGATGGTGGACTTTTGCCGGTCTATGGCAACAATTACTTTATTCATTTGATTTTGTTTTCCCCTTAGTATCCTCGGGGAATTTGATTGTTTAATTAAAGGAGAATGTCCAACGTCCAAGCTTCACCCGGAACATAAACTTGCTTGAACACTTCCGGGAATTCAGTTTGCAATTTTACTTTGTCAATACCCATACGGGCTGATTTTGTCCACGTTGCAACGGGTTTGCCGTTGAACATAAAACTTGTTTCATTCTCTTTTTGTTTGATCTCGGGGAGGGTTGCTTCCAAGACTTTTTTTGAATTGTTTTCTTCCCGCGCTCCCTCATTCTTTTTGGCCCGGGCCGCACTAAGGGATTTGAGTGATTCCACTACTTCACCACTGATTTTGACTGTCTTCATTTTTTGTTTTGTTTTTTTGTGCGTCTGCCAACTTTAGGCAATTGCACGTTTAACTAACAAGGTGAAGATAATTCACGGGGAATAGGAAAGCAAACTCTTTTTTGACTTTTCTTTTTCTAATTAGTATTTAATCTCCGCAATCTTTTCCCAATCTTCTTTGTCCACACCTCCGTGCCAATTGCAATTAACTAGGAAAATCGCATCATCCCATTTTCTAATTAGATTCTTTGCTTCAGCAATTATTTCCTGTTTAGTTAAGTCTCTACCATTCAGGATATTACGATAGTGTTCCTTCAAAATTTTATTTGCTTTAAGAAGGAGAAAATTGGTTTTATTTATTTTTCATTTTATTTAGCTTTTATGTCCCGCTTCCATCTGTCCGCAATCCCGGCAACGATGTTCCCGGTGGAATTCAGAAATCATCGGATTAAATTGTTTGCAATTATTTTCATCAGCAATCAATTCACTTTCCCTTTTAATCAAATTTTCTATTTGCCTGTGAAGAGATTTGATTTTTTGTTGCTTAAAAATTATTTGCTTTTTTATTTGCTCAAGATCCATGTCTATTACTAACATATTTTTACCTTTGTTAATTGTTGTTTAACTGAGTGACATTAACACCCAATTAAGGGATTGCAAGGGAAAGTTTAGAAATCTTTCTTTTAATTAACCTAAATCATCAATTGCTACCGCAACAATTTTCCAATTAGTTTTAACCCTCCATTGATTGAACCAAGTCTTAGCAGTATTCAAATCGGCGCATTCCACCCGAATACTTTTATATTGATTATTTTCAGAGTAGGTGACAAGAAAAGCTTTCATTTTATTTATTTATTTATTTCACTTGGACTAAAATTTTCATTTACAAACCTTTCGCAGTCGGCCCGATCTGATTGATAAATTTCGGCCCAATAGGTTTGAGTCTCAGAGTAGGGAAGATTCCGCCATTCTTTTACCACGCAAATTTCTTCTCCGGTCATAAGACCTTTGATGTTTTTTGATTCAATTTTTACCATACTTTAAACATAAAGCAGGTTGAAGGAGAAGGCAAGTTTTATTTCTGAAATTTATCTTCAGATAGATAATAATAAACATCGCCCGCGAATTCTTTATTGTTTAATTTTCTTTTTCCCGTCCATGAGCGAAATATGTCTGAAGTGACTTCCACGAAATTGTTATTTACTTCTATTTCATATTTTTGTTTACTTTTAGTGCGCGGGGAGCGTTCAGAAATTGTTTGCATATTATTTTAATCGTCGCCCAAATTATCATCCAAACTCCCCGCAACATGCGAGCCACCATAAATGATTGAGCTTTTTTCTTTTCGTTTATTTATTTTTTGCCGAATAGCTGAATGGAGTTTCTTATCGGTAGAAAAACCAAATAAATTAAGTTTCGGGCAGTTGTAGCTTGTATGTTCAAAGAAGCAGTCCAAGCCAAGATAAGATTCAATTTTTTGTTTCATGGGTTGAATTTAGCACCAATTAAGTCGGATGCAAGGTTTATTTTTGATAAAGTTTTAATCCAATTGATTCTTATCCCAATCTTTTTGAATCAATTCTTTTTCCATTGCCTCAAATTTCTTGGCATTTTTTTCGTTTACTTTTATTTTGACGCCCCGGATGATGATTGTTTTTAATTTCATATTATTCCATTTCCGCCCTTAATTCTAAGGCAAATTCTTTCAAACTAAATTCCGCCATGATTAAGGGGTGAGATTCATATTCTTTCTTTATTTCTGATTCATATTTATTGAACCAATTATTGAATTCTACCGAAAAATCTTTTTCGGATAACATATTTTTGTCAGTCATTTCTTTATTTTCCCCTGCGTATTGGAGCAAGGGAGTTGGAACAAATGTGGTGGCGAGAGAACTCATAAAATTATTTATTTAGCATTAAACCGCTACCCAGTTCCTTACTATCTTCAAATTGGGTGACACATCGGCCCAAATCTTTACCTAAAAACAAACTAACTTTCTTACATTCTTTAGATAGCCTTTCGGTTGCTACGTAAGCATCTTGATAAATAGCTAACCCATCAAAAGCTACATATTGCCCCGCACAATTTTTTGTTGCTTTTGAAAGATTACATTTTTCAGATGGACCTTCAAAAATAATAGTGAACCATTTCTTTGTCATATAGTCAATTTACCACCAATTAAGGTGGGGTCAAATCTTTTTTTGAGAATCTTTTATTGATTTAACTCAATATAAACTCTACCGTTTTCCGTTTTCCTGTTTAGTATCCGTTCACAAGTATTTTGATTGGGGTAGAATTTACTAATTGACTTAAACCCACCGGCAACGCCAATATGATGCAATCCATCTTCACCTTCAATAAATTTTTTTATTTCCTCTTGATTTCCTTCTAATCGGATTTTCATAATTTTCTTATTTATTTCTATTGTCTTTAATTATTGTCCCGCCCTGCATGTCAGTGATTGTCCCGCCCCACATGTAAGTGATTGTCCCGCCCCGCATGTAAGTGATTGTCCCGCCCCGCATGTTAGTGATTGTCCCGTCCAATAAAATAACAGAACAAAAATTTAATTCTTTTACTTTAATATCTTTAGGAATAATTACTTGTTGCCCAAATAAGACCGTACAATCTTTCTTAAGAATAATTGATTTAATATAGAAAGACATTTTTTCACTTACTTTTTCTTTCATCTCTACATCAAACCAGTCGGGAGTTCTTTCTTCATCAATTGTTAATTTATATTTTTCCACCAAATGAGCATCTGACAAATCGTCCGGTGAAAATTCAATACGAGCAAAGTTTAATCTTGCTCCATCCTTCAAATTAAATAAATCAATCAATTCTGAATGACTTTCGGTGAAGGGAGACATAAGGAGTTTGAATCCACCTTTTTCCCACTCATCTCTCAAAACAATTCCGCTCTTAAATTTGCACATAATTTTTTTCTTTTTTTTGTTTCCGTTAGGAAACTATTTTTGTGTTTAACTTTTTAGCGCCGCCAAATCTGCCTTGCTTCGACTGTCAGATTCAGCCTTGCTCATTCCGGCCATAAAACTAGCATCAATCGAATCACTGTCAAATTCTTTTTCGATTTTTCCAATCCGCACCGTGGAAAAGTTTTGGTACTTATCTAAATCAAACGAAAAACCCTGATTGAATTCAGTTTGTCTTTTTCCAAATAATCTTTCGTAAGCCTCCCGCTCCTTGGTAATTTCTGGTTCAATTTCTTTGTTAATCAAATGAAATAACGCCGTTGCTGCTAGGATAACGGGCAAAATTTCTTTTGTTTCATTTCTTTGTTCCGCCGTCATTCCCTTTGACCGGATTCTAAAAGAATGATGGATTGATTTAATGTCAGCCCGAATAGAAGATAGCTTTTTCATTTTAATTAAAAAGTTAAAGGTTCACTCCGCACTTGTTTTGCGCCCACCGGGTTAAAGGTTTGACTGCCATTTCTGCCGGGTGGCAAAGGTAAAATTGTTTATGATTTGAATTTACCGGGGGAAACACCCGGACAACGTGTTTGTGCGCCATCCGGTGTTCAATCCTAAAACCCTTTGTTTCAAGTAGTTCAAGAAGTTTTTTGAATTCTTTCATTTTGTTTTTTCTTTCGTTTTGATTGTTTTCTGTTGCGCTTAATTAGCGTGGAATGACTTTAACACGAGTTGAGACTTGAGCAAGCTTTATTTTCAGAAATCTTTTCTTGATTAAAAATTAGTTTTTCTAATTAAAAGATGAATCTTTTATCAATTAAAGATTAAACATCTGTTTAACCGCCCGGATTACTCCGTGCAGATGGAATAGAAATTTTGACCAATTAAAATTATTCAAATCTTTCATACAGCACTTACTATTTAGTTTAAGCTGGGCCGGAATTGGCATATTTTTGTTTTATTTATTTGACTTCTCTTATTTCCGTCATCGTCCAATCGTCGCATTTGAATTCTTTTACTGTTTCTTTTTCCGCCTCTTTGCTTGCTTCCCACTCGTAACGATTTTTAATTTCAAATGAATTAAAACACCACCCGGTTTTGTCATACATGCGGACAAAGCCAGTTTTTGGGAAATTTTCTCATTTAATTATTTCAATGCCACCACCGCCACAAGGAAACAAACGAGGATAAGCATAATCTATTTTTATTTCGGGGTGTGGTATTTTTTGTTTAGTATTTTAAGCCACAAGCCTTGTAGAATTTTATTCTGTTAAATTTTGGACTATCTTGAACCGCAACAACCGCAAGATAAATAGCCTCCGCCCGCATCAATAGCTCGTGATCTTCCCCCGCTTCATCTACCCTCTGTTTAATCAATTTCGCAAATGCAATAAAGTGTTTTTTAGTCATTTAATTTTTTTCTTTCTTGGTTTGGTTTTATTACT